>Ga0208974_1000006_pt1 | contig 131427 bp, 163 predicted proteins | sample GreLakmeER15MSRF_FD_187699 | JGI IMG/M metagenome (GOLD analysis project Ga0208974, IMG submission 187699) | Freshwater lentic microbial communities from great Laurentian Lakes, MI, USA - Great Lakes metaG ER15MSRF (SPAdes) | ecosystem: Environmental > Aquatic > Freshwater > Lake | place... | reverse complement strand
TCTTCCAGTTTTTGATGAAACTGTATTGATTAATTCGTTTAGATATTTACCTGTTTGTTTTAGTAATTTACCTGCATCTTCATTATCTTTTTTATACTGAAGCTCAACCTGTAAGCTAGGATTATTTCCTAGTACTGTTTTTGTTGCTTTTGCAAATATATACTCTTTATCTACAATGTTACTTGTTAAATAGTCTGCATCTAGGACTACTTTCATTATTCTTTCTAAGGTATCGATGGAGGTCTTATCTACGCCTTCACCAAGATCTAATTTAAAATCTCTGTACCCTGTACCTGTACTTGTAACGTCTAAGAATAGTGCTTCTTTTAAACGCAACGAAAAAACTCCGGCTAAGTGGCCTGATTGAGTATTCTCGGTTATATGCTCAAATACTGCGACTTCTATAGCATGAGGTAATCCAAAATTACTTAGTTGAATGTCTATATATTGAAGAAACAGTGATCGTAAAGTTGCTTGTGGAACGTCTTTTAAAGTAAAGTCAGTTTTACTATTAGCTACTAGATTTTTATAGTAGTCAGTGGTATTTATATAACTAACAAAGTGTTCTAAGTCAATGGTCTTTAGAAATCTTTCAGTGGCTGACTTTAAGGTATCGTTTTTTATATCTTTACTTAAACTAAGTATTAGTTTATTTAAAGAGCTTTCAGTAACTACGGAAGAAGCGCCTAACTTGGCAGCTTCATACTTCTTACGAAACTTTTCAGAGTCTACTAGCTTAGTATAATCATCTCTTAAATTTCTTGTTTTGATCTGATTAAATTTACTAAATATTCTATCTCTTAGAGTTTGACTGAATTCCGCTACTGACATATTAATTTACCGTTAGTGCGTATTGATCAAAAATACGCTGGATTGACGCTGGTAGTTTACTGTTTAATATATACTCTATTTGTCCACCTGAACCGCCCGGGGCTGAACTAGAGTGTACTGTTCCTTCATTTTGCATATAATATTTAATAAACTCTAATACTCCTAGCTTTAATCCTTCTGGGCATCCGTCGTTTCCGGCTGTATATGTTACTCTATATCCTGCTGGTCTAAGCTGGAATACTGAATTATATACACATTTAACTACTTGTTCTTTTTGTACATAGATCCAGTCTATGTATTGAACCATGTCTGTAAACGTTTTGCCATAGTCAGTTGAGTATTGCACAGCAGAAATTGCTGCTACTGGCCCACTAGAGGGCACTAATACTGCGTTGCCTCCATCAAATACTTCTGTAACGCTTTCTTGAGAATCCACTAGAGGGTTTCTACAAAATATTCTTACAGCATCAGATATTTTTGGAATTAAGAAGTCAATTAAAGTATCTTGGGTAGTACTAGATATACCTGCATAAGTTTTATATTCTGCTTTGGTTACTAGATTGGCCATACTGTTTCCTTTTGTCTTTTACATATCCTGACTAGCAGGACATGTAAAAGACAGGACCGAAGTCCTGTCTTACTTACTTAACTAATTAAGCTGTCCAACGAAGGGCTTTAACACCCTGGCTAGCTGTAATTTGTGTCATGCCAACACGCATAGAAGCAACCATTACACGAGCTTGTTCAGCTGCTAACTCTTGTGTATCAATGCGTAGACCGCGTTGTGATCCAACTAAGAAGTTAGGAATATAAACTGCAAGGGCAGCAATATTTGTTAGGCCAGTGATCGCACCAGTTGCTTTAGCTGCTAGTTCACCTGTACAGATAACTGGAGAACCACCAATCATACCAATTTGACCAGTGATGATGGTCGCTAGAGGACCAACTTTTTCCATAGTCATGAAGTTAGTATCTTCTAATAGATCGTAGTATGTATCGTTATTAACGATGTAGGCTACGTCAGCTGGATCAATACCGTAGTTACCTAGTTGTGCACGTAGACCACGTAGTTTAGCAATGCTTACAGCACCGTTAGCTACTGTTTGTAGTAGAGCTGCGTTAGTACCAGAAGTACCAGCACGAGAAGCTAAACCACTGATAGGTACTGTGGAACCGTCACCTGTTAGTAATGCACCATCAATTGCTTTAGCGCAACGACGAACCATAGCATCACGAATCATAGGTAGAAGAATTAGTAAAGAATCTTCTTCTTCTTCATATCCAACATACTCTTTAGTTGCTACTTTATAAGCATTTAGAGTAACTTCAGCTAGCTTGTGTGCTACTGCTGAACCGCCAGAACCTGTTTCTAGGGCTGTTCCACCGCTGAATGTTGTAACCCAGCTTGCAGATCCTACTTCAGGATTTACTGGAATACTTAATACATTGGTCTTCATTGGAATTTGACGGAACAAAGGAGCAACAACTAGTCTACGACGTAGTGCTTCTTCCATTGTTAACTGTACTTCTAATTCCCAAGGTGTAGCACCTGGAACGTGAGCTGTGCTAGATTTTTCTAGTAGTGTACGGCCAAACTTAGTTTGGTCAATAGACTTGCCCATGATAGTGGCTAGCATAACTGCTTGCTCTTTTTCTTGGTAAGTAACACCGTCAGTAGCTGACTTGTCAGAGAAAGCCATTTTTGACTTTTGGATAGCCGCAATTTCAGCAGACTTTTCAGCTAGAGCTGATTGTAGGCTATCTAAAACTTGCTTAGTTGTTTGTGACTGCTCTTCGAAGCGTTTTTCAACTTCAGCTAATAGGCGCTCTGCACCTGTTTCGCCAGATTGAACTGCTGCTGCTGGAGTAGCGGCTTCTACAGCTGCTTTAACGCGAGCGTTAATACGTGCTTCTAGGGAAGCCTCTTCAGCTGCTTTTGTACGCTCAGTTTCGGCTTGAGCGGATGCTGCATCTTGCATTGCTTTAGTTGTTTGTTCAACTGCGGCTCTTGCTGCGTCTGCAACCATTTGTTTAATTTCTTCTGGATTCATTTTCCATTCCTTTTGTGATGTGCCGTTTGCTTCCGTTGAGGATTCTAGCCCTTTAGCTGATTCGCTTTTGGGTGCAAACTGCGATTTAAATTGATTATACTCATCAGCATCGTTAAATGCCTTAGACAAACTAAATAGAGTATTTTGATTAGCAGGTACTGAAACTACGGAAATTTCCACTAGTTCTAGTTTCTTGATAACAAATAACTCGGTTGCAGCATTATATTCAGCATCGAGTACTCTGAATCCAACGCTAAATGCGGTTAAAACCCCATCTTTTACTAAATTATAAATTTCAGCTGCCGCTGAAATTCTAGCTTTAATCCATAAACCACTGCCATCAATCCTATGTTGTACCATACGTCCAACAGGATCGTCATGATCATGCTGTGCTAATATGATAGGATTTCTGAGGTAATTTTTAAGTCCTGCTTCCCAAACGCTGGCAGGAACTATATCCCCTTGCCTATCTACATCTGTGGTACTTGCATACCCTTCAATATAAATAGAATCCGCTGGTTCATTGTTTGCAGGAGCAGCTTTAGTAAAAGTACTATTTACATATAATACTTTATTTTTATCCATATGACTCCTTATTAATTGCCCATACTGTCTTTAGTAGGGGCCCCACCTTGCGAAGGATCGACCGCAGAACCTGCTATATTAGCTGGGATTCTAATCTCGTCCATACCTGCAATCTTATCGTAGCGTAATTCTACACGAGCCTCATTAGGTGTCAGTATTCCTGCATTAACTAATGTGGAGTGGTAGGTTGCTATGTCTTTTAATTCTGGCTGTAAACTGCTAACATTAGACGTTATTGCATCTATATCGTAGCCGAAGTATCTTTCTAGGGCAGAAGTGTACCTACGTATTGCAGGCATAACTGTTTCTAAGTAAAATAATCTTAAATTGGGCGATATATTTGCGTTATTTCCACCGTCTAAAAGAATAGGAGGGACTCCGATTGCTTTTAAGATTTTTGAATCATGAGACTTAATAGAAGTATCAAAATCCATTTCTTGGAAACTAGTGTTTAATAGATTAGAAGGTTTTAGTCCACTATCCAGAATCATAGGACGCTTGGCCCCATTTTTTGGATTATATTTTGCAGTCCAGTTTTGTATAGTTTTCTCTTTTGCTTGTGCACTAAGTGTATTTTCACTTGTTAGCACTATTCCTGGTATTGCTCCATTTTCAAAAAAGGAGTCTTGGAAATTTTGCATTTTATACATAATCTGCATAGATCTAGAGCAAGACTCTAATCTACTAGATCCACGATATATGGACTCACTATTTAAGTCTTTAATATGTATAATTTCTGTTGGTTTAAAAGTTATAGAATTATTATAAGTATAACTTTTTATAAAGGTTTTTTCGTCTGGTTGTATCTGTACATTAGTAGCTGGTAAGTGATAGAGGTGTGCTCCATCATAATACATAAATATATTACCATCAAGAACTAAATCTGAAAATATAGCTGTTCTAAATTCTTGAGCTGACTGAAATGGGTTAGGGTTGTAATTTAATAAATTTAATAGTGTCTTTTGTCTAATTCCTGATACTACATCAGTGCTTAGTTTGTTCTTAACATCATAATCTAAACTAGCGCAAGCACTAACTAACATGCTAGTACCTCTATTAACTGCTTCTAGTTTTTGAAAGGCAACTCTGTAGCTGAAAGCAGCTGCTGAGCCAATGTTTACGCCTTGTTCTCTTCGAATAATTTCTTGTGCGGGGTTTAGCTTTTCTCTAACCCAGCTACCTAGATTATTATACCATGCCATATTTTGTTACCTTATGTAAAGGCGCCAAAAAACGAACCTGTAGTAATTTTAGTAGTGACTTCTTTACCTTGATGTTTATCCCTTTGTATATCAACCCATCGAACTTGACGTTCAACAGAGTTAGGTAGGGGGGCTTTACCAAATATCTTATGTAAGTTAACATGATGCCTATTACACAAAGTTCTTACTAGCTCATAAAGCTCAATTCGATGCTCTGCTATAAACTCGTCTCTTACTGCCAATATTCCATCGTCAGTAGAAATATCATACTGCTTTACTCTAGCCCAATTTTCGAGCAAGATTGTAATAGAGTGAAAGTGATGCAGTTCTAAATCTTGATCAGTACCACACACATAGCAGTGGTCCTGCTTTTGATAAGCTGCTTTAGCTTTATCTCTAACGTGTTTAACCGGGATACGTTTGTTACCAGTATTTTTTGCCATAAATTTATTATGTACCTTTTAATTGCTCCTATTATAGCATGATAGGAAGTATAAGTCAATATATAAATTTTTATTCCTAGATAGCTAAAAGTTCATTTATATCGTAGAGTTTCTTCATGTATTGTGAAGGCTTATCTAATACTGAGCTCTCTAAATCACCTTGTCTACGTGGACCTGATAGTACTTCAAAATTACAGCTATTAGTAAATTGAAATTGATCAACTATTTCCTTAACTGTATATCCATGTCCGTGCCCTAAATTCTCTATGGCATTAGCCGGTGTCTCAATGGCTAGTGCTATTGCCTTGCATATCTCGTCGACATGTACATAGTCACGTACAGCGGTACCGTCTTTAGTATTGTAATCAGTGCCATAAATAGTAAATTTACCAGTCTGTTTAGCTTTAACTAATTGTGACATTAATCCGTCTGGGTTTGTAGATGCAAAACCAGAAGTGCCTATAACATTATAGAATCTAAATATAGTGTAATCTTTAGGGGCTAATTGCTCTATGCACTGTTCGGCTGCTAATTTACTAATTGCATAAGGGCTCTCACAAGCAGGAGCACAACCAGTACTAGCAAATATAAAATTATCGTGAGGTATACCTAATACTCTAACTGTACCCATAGTATTAGTAGTGTAGTATTCATAAGGAGAGCGTTTAGACTCACCTACTTGTACTAGTGCTGCTAAATGTACTATACAGTCAAACTTAGTAAAATACCCAGTTAGTCTAAGATCAATGTCTAGTTGATAATGATTATATAAACTATATTCAGGTAAGTTAAGATCTAAGCCATAAACTTCATATCCAGATTCATTTAACATCCTAGATAAGTGGGAACCTATATATCCTGAGTTTCCTGTTACTAATATTTTTTTCATCTAGTTATTCGTAAAGTTGTATCCATGTCTGTGACTTCGGTAATTTCATAAAAACCTAGCTTTACAAACTCTTGTGCAAGGATATCTAGAAACGGTTTATTTCCCAAAACTTCTTGATTTTCAAATTTAATTTCTTCAATGTACATACCCTCCTTGACCATTTCTAGTACAGTGGGTAGTATGAAAGTTTCGTGACCTTCAGTATCAATTTTAAGTTTATTGATTTCAGTTATTTGATATCGAGTACATAACTCTCTGAAAGTTATTACTTCAACTTCAGCTTTATTAACTAAATTAAGAGGTAAGTTTCTTTGCTGTAATAAATGATCCACAGTAGGATGCCTATTACCTATAGAGTTACATCCACGAGTCCAGCTAGGTAAATCAAATAAGTGTATACTAACGTCAGGTAAGTAGTATATAGGCACACGGCCTGATGCAGCTGAAATAGCTACATTGGCCTTAGTTTGAAGTTCACGATTTGAAATTCTATCTAGGTAGTATTGAACTGGCTCTACTAACAACACTCTTTCCCCAGGCTGGGCAATATCGTGTGCTGTATCAAAGTCACAGGTTCCTATGTCAACGTAATCATACCTCATCTTTGACTCTTTCAAAGTATAATAGATTCTGAGTAAACCATCCCATATGATAACCGTTACGCATATCTAATATTAATTGACCTTCACGCTCTTGATTACGACGTAAACCTGCTGCAGTCAGTAGGTCCGCCCAGTCTTGTTTATCTTTACAATTTATATGACCTATACCACCTTGACCAACGGCTGCTGCAGTCCAGATTAAAGTATCTTTAACTGTTTGCACTACTTTAGCTACTACTTCTTCTTCACGTTCTTGTTCAATATGTTCAGCTACTTCCATACATACTACTACATTTGCTGACTCTTCTTCAATATCAAATAAACTCTTATACTCAAGATAAGGTTTACCATGTACACGATCATCAATATCTAATCCGCGTGCATCTATGCCTTCTGAACGAAATGAGTTAACAAAATGTCCTGGCCCACAACCAATATCAAGTAGTGTTGCAGGGTTTAACTCTTTTTTAATCCAAGTAGCTAAACGATCTGCAAAAGGCTTTTCTTCTGCGTGCATATGATTAAAGTTTAAACGCTCGGGATATTGTGGAACGTCACGCTTTAACCAAGCTAAATCTTGACGATCATATTTACGCTCATACCAACCTTTGTTAGTGTAAACGTTCATGATCTCTTCAAAAAACTCCTCATACATAGGAGCTACCTTTTCCAGCGAGAAGTTTTCAGCCCATTGTCTACAGGCTTTAGGATCAATACGATCAATATTTTGAGCAGCCCACACAAAGTGATCAAAGGTACGGCAGCGATAGCCTGTTTTACCGTGAAGATTATTCTCAGCAAACGAACCCCAGTCAGTTGTAATTGTAGGAGTACCTGAAAATAACAGCTCCATCTGTACACCACCAAAAGGCTCAATATACATTGAAGGAACAAAAGCACCTTTTGCACCTGCCATCAATTCACGACGTTTAGCTTGATCAGCATACCCAACAAATTCTACGTGTTCTGGAAAGGTTAGGTTTTCTGGATTTTGTCCAGCTATAATTAATTTAGCTCCGATTGCTTGTGTGGCTTGTACAGCAATATGAACACCTTTACCCTCGTATACACGACCTAAGAATAGGAAGTAGTCTGACTTCTTTTCTCTGAACTCAAAGTCATCAGGATCAAAGTAGTTTGGAATTACACAATCATACCAGTCTTGTTTACAAGTTGCTACTGAATTAAGTCCATAGTATGCGTGATAGATAGCATAAGATTCAAAAATCTTCCAACGTGCCCAATGTCCACTAGCATAGCCAATTCCTGGCTCTACTACAATCATGTCTGAGTGTGCGTCACATATAGGGCGAACTCCTGATCCCCAGAAAGGCAGTAAGAAATCTAATGGTTTTTTACGCACGGCAATTTCTTGAATGGCATTTTTAAAAAACGTCTGATAAGCATGATCATTCATGTCAAACTTAAAGAAGTTTTTACGCCAGTCATGAGTACCATACGATTTATCTAAGTCTTCGTTAGTGATTACAGTTACGTGCTCGTCACAGTCTAACTGCGAATCTTCGTGTCCGTAATGGGTGATGTGATGCCCGCGAGCACGCATCATTTTTGCAAACTTTAAAACCTTTTGTGTATAGGCACAGGCCACATAGTCTTTATTTGTAACTGTGTGTGGAAGTCCTAGAATATGGAAACGAAATTTCATTTTTATAGTTGGTTAGGTTTAAAAACTAGCGGTGATCAGCCGCCAGTGGTGAAAGTATAAATTGCATAACGTGTAGCGTCAGCACAGTGAGAAGCCATACCATGTTCTGGTCGCTCTTTAAGCAGATTAGTTTTATGATCCCAGCGATATTCATTAAACATTATACGAACATTTTCACACTGAGGAGATACTTTTACTCTGCCTTGCTCTACAAGTGAGGCAACCATTGCTAATCCATCAAGAACTGACTTTTTAGCTTTAATAGTAGCAATGTCGTAAGTGTAAGCAAGATCAGCAGCAAATTGAGCAGCAGCTGAGTCAATAAAGATAGTTTCTATATTCCACTTATCTATTAACTCTTGCATCTTCTCCACATGGCCTTCAGTGGTAGCTTGTGCTTCTTGGTATTCATCTACTATGTGGTAACTGTCTGTTTTGGCTTTGTACACTATTACTACAAACGCAGTGGGATCTTTGTAACCTGGGTCAAGTCCTGCAATGATTTCATCACCGTCATCTGCTTCATACTCTTCAATAAATCGATCTTCATCAAACTTAAATATCTGACCTTCGTAAGTTGAAAAGGAAGCCATGTATTCTTGTTCAAATTCAGCTTTTGACATAACTGTACGAGCTTCTTGAACGTCTGACTCACTCATACGCTGATTTTCAGTGTAGTCTGCTGTAATTGAGGCCCATTCAGGATACTTGTCCTGAAACCCGCGGTCAAAGAATCTTGAGAACCAGTTGTTCTTACCACGAGGTGTTGAAATAAAGATTGCTTTTGATCCTGGGCGGTCTAAGGTAGGTCGAAGGGCTACATTAAATGCTGCTTCACCATCTCCTAGTGCGGCTTCATCAAATATGATAAGATCGTAGCTGCGACCTACGCAAGAGTCTACAGTACTTAAACTACCTAAACGAATAGTTGATCCGTTAGTTAACTCTAAGATTTTGTCTTTTACGTTGTCTCGTTCAACTTCTAGGTCGAAGCTACGAATCAATCTGCGCTGTAGTTCAAATGAAATTGACGATAGGGTATAGTTTGGCGATATAATTAATATATTACAACCAGGAACCAACATTACCAGTTGTCCGATAACATTAGCGATATAAGTTTTGCCTAGTCTGCGAGCAAGAGCTGCACACACAAAGCGATATTTAGGATTGTTAACTGCATTTATAAGAGCTATTTGCGCTCTATTCACTTGATCCCAGGCTGTAGTAGTCACGCCTGTTTCTGGATCATAAGCTGGAAGCAGTTTAAGATAGTTGATAATAGGTAACTTGATAAACCTACGATCAGCTGGGAATTCTGTTATTGATTCTGAGTCAATATCAGATCTAGAAATTTTAAGCATTGTTACCTTATACTGCGAAACTACTTCCACATCCACAAGTTGACTGTGCGTTTGGATTAGTTATTTTAAATTCTGAACCTTGTAAATCCTCTTTATAATCTATACTTGCACCTTCTAAGTACTGCATACTAATAGCATCTACTAGTAATTTATAGTTATCTAAAGGTAATTCAAAATCATCTTCATTCATTATTTCGTCAAATGTAAATCCATAGCTCATTCCAGAGCATCCACCACCTTGAACAAATGTTCTTAGATTTAAGTTGGGGTTACCTTCTTCAGCTAGAAGGTCTAATATCTTTATTTTTGCTGATTCTGTTATCGTTATCATACTCTGAAACTTTCTCCGCAACCACAGCGATCACGTTCATTTGGATTTTTAAATTCAAATCCTTCATTTAGTCCGTTACGAACCCAGTCCATTGTCAAACCTTTTAAGTAAGGCTCATCCTTAGCGCTTACTAATATTGCAAAAGTAGGTTGGGCATAATTTATAACACCTACTTCATATTCAAAAGTGTCTACATATTCTAATACGTACGCTAAGCCACTACAACCTGTAGTTCTAACACCTATGCGTATTCCTACACCCTTACCACGTTTAGATAAATTTTGTTTGATTCGCTTACTTGCTGTGTCGGTTACGGTAATCATTTACGGCTGCCTTGATAGCATCTTCTGCTAGAATTGAACAATGTATCTTAACTGGAGGCAGGGCTAGTTCTTCTGCGATTTGGGAGTTTTTGATTGAAGCAGCTTCGTCAAGAGTTTTTCCTTTGACCCATTCTGTAACAAGGCTCGAACTCGCAATAGCCGATCCGCAGCCATACGTTTTAAAGCGCGCATCTGTAATAATACCTGTATCATGGTCAACCTTTATTTGTAGTTTCATTACGTCGCCGCAAGCAGGTGCACCTACCATTCCAGTACCTATGCTGGGGTCTGACTTATCAAACTTACCAACATTCCTAGGATTTTCATAGTGATCTATGACTTTGTCTGAGTAGCTCATTTTAACTCCAGTACTTACTGCTATCTAGTCGATCCCAATATGCACGATTATTTCTATTCCAGAAATTTTTAATTAAATAAGTTGCCATACCAAGATATCCCATCTTTTTAAACCTACGTGAATCTTGTCCAAAATAGTGGTTTAGTAGTTTAAACTTTTTAGGGCTGTACATTCGAGATAAGAAGTAGTCTTCTGATGTAGTAAACTGTTCAGGGAAACCACCTAGCTGTTCAAAACGATCTCTGCGTGTCAGCATAAACGCACCAACTGCAAAAGGTGAAGTATGCTTTAAAATATTATTTATAACGTTAAAGATGGCAAAACCAATTTTAGCTCGTATATCCTCATCATAACAACGAGCATTTAATCCAACAAGATCTAAATTATCTGACTCAGCAGCTGATACTGCATCTTGGATAACTGTTGTTTTAAAGAATCTAACATCAGCATCTATAAATAAAATATAAGGGGTAGTAACCAGTTTAGCAGCTTTATTTTTAGCATAACTAACGGGTCCACCATCTATTACTTGAATATCAAGCTGTGGTCGATAGCGGTCTACTACTTCACGAGTCCGGTCAGTTGAGCAATCAGCAACGATGATCTTGGTAAAGCCTACTCCTTGAATTATTAGATCATCTAATAAGTGGGCTATATACTTTTCCTCATTCTTCGAGGGTATTACAATCGTTATCTTCTCTCTTAGGTTCATCGCTGCTCCTTGTCCATGTAACTATTTCCCAGTGACCTGAATGATGCTCTACTAAGGCAGTGCACGACTCAACCCAGTCACCATCATTCATGTACCTAACACCATCAATATCTTTTATCTCAGCATGATGTATATGTCCACATATTACTCCATCAAAGCCACGTTTTTTACAATAACCTGCTAAGTTATGTTCAAACTTAAACATAAAGTCTACAGCTTTTTTAACTCTATGCTTAAGGAACTGGCTAAGGCTAAAGTAACCAAAACCCATACGATGACGTATCCAATTGTACTTACTATTGATACTAAGGATGAAATCATATGCACGATCTCCTAGAAAAGCTATCCAAGGTGCTAATCTGGTAATACCATCAAATAGATCACCGTGTACTACTAGGTAGTGTTTTCCATCAGCACCTATATGCTCTATTTGATTGTGTATTTCCACTAACCCAAAACTAAATCCATAAGGAATCATTGGTCTTAGGAATTCGTCATGATTACCTGCTACGTATACTACTCGGGTACCGCGTTTAGCATGGCCTAGAACTCTACGCACTACATTAGTGTGCGACTGCTTCCAACGCCACTTATTCTGCTGTATTCTCCATGCGTCTATAATATCGCCTACTAAGTAGAGAGTATCGCACGAATTGTTCTTTAAGAAGTTATTTAACTTATCGGCCTGACAATCACGAGTACCTAAATGTACGTCCGATATGAAAATTGACCTATAAGTATTAGCCATTTTACTTTCCTGACGCAAGTACAATCTTGCAGATGTGTTCTAGGCGTTCAATGTGCTCATAGGCACGCCAGGGACTAGTATCAACAGCAATTACTCCGTGTCGGTCCATACCTACTATGTTATATTCAACATCACCTGAATCCTTATTGTATCCTAAGGCGTCAATGCAGGCGTCTGCTAGTTCTTGTGATATCGGAGGCAGCATGGGTACATTAGGAGCTACGCTAGTATATCTACTGAGTTCTGGAAACTCTTTTAGCAACTCAGGTAGCTGAATACCTGCATACATTGCAGCTATGGTATATGTTGGATGAAAGTGTAAAATTACTCTAACTTCAGTGTTGATCTTTTGCTGAAGTCCAAAATGCATGGGCAATTCACCACTAGGCTTTAAGTTATGACTAATATCTGTGTACATTAAGGGGGTTGCGTACAAACCATAACCAGTGGATCTAATACCCATCTTTTTAAATTGGTCTGGTTGCAAGGTTTGCTTACGAACACCTGTAGGAGTAACATAGAAGTGATCTCGATCTTGATGACGTATTGAGGCATTACCATCTCTGGAGGTAATCCAATTACGTTTATAAGCATCTGTCATTACTTCACAAATTGTTTCTAGCATTATTATACCTTAGGTCCGTTAAATACTTGGGTGCTTTCTGTACCTGTACCTAGTACGCAAGCTATTTTATCATTAAACTGGATTATTGTCCAGGTTTTGGTTTGCGGGTTAACAAACACGCTGTACTTTGATACTTCAGCACCAGGCTCTATGCCTAACCATAAAGGAGTTTCTTTGTAATCACTACTTGTTAATCCTTGCAATAACATTTTAGTTTCTGTACAAGTTACGGGCTTTTGTATAACTATGGACTGTGCCGTCACAACGCTTGATACTAGAAGTGTTAATGCTAGCAAATATTTCATTTTCTATCGCCGAATAGCTGTAATAAGCTTATGAATAAGTTAATGAAGTCCATGTATAGAGTTAGTGCTCCAGATACTTCAGCACTATCACTTATGTTGATACTTAATGCTTCACGAATCTTTTGCGTGTCATAAGCAGTTAAGCCTAAAAATATAACAATAGCTACCGCTGATATTACTGTAGCCATAACAGTTGAGCCAATAAAAATGTTGACAATGCTAGCTAAAATGATGGCAATCAATCCTACAAACAAGAACTTACCTAGGCTATCTAGGTTTTGCTTAGTAAAGTAACCATAAGCACTTAGCACAGCGAATAAGATGCTGGCTCCCATAAATGCTGAAACAATTGATCCCATAGCAAATACGGCAAATATGGTAGAAAGACTTAGTCCCATCAAGGCTGCAAAGCCATGTAAACAAAGTTGTGCAGTACTCTTACTAGGATTAGTGCCTAATACATAGGTGACCCCAAATACTGCTGCTAAAGGTGCGAAGATTACTGCCCACTTTAACCAGCCCGTAAAAAAGAATTGTAGTAATTCTGGAGTAGTGCCAACCCAGTAGCTAACAAACATTGATACCATCACGGCTATGCTCATGTGTGCGTACACACGACCCATAGCTGAGTTAATTTCTGAGGCTGAACGATAGTTGATGACTCCGTTAGCTGTATAATTTGCACCGAACATTATTTTTCGTCTCCGTCTAGATTTACTAGTTGTTGTATTAAACGGCCATATCTGGTACCGTCACCAGCTTGACCGCCACCATCATTGATCTGCACATTTACCTGCGACTTGATTTGCTGTGATCGGACTTTTTCCAACTCAATCTGACGATCTAGTTGTTCCATGGTCATCTTATGCGAAAGTGCAAGCAGTTCTGAAATGTCTTTATTCGACCCAATCTCGGCTTCTTCCAACTCTTGGAACTTTTTCTTGATGATGGCATCCATCGCTGAGCGCATTTTAAATCGGTTGTTAAAACCTACGTCAAAAAACACTTGATCGATATAGGCTTTTACATCTCTGCGATTTAAGGTTGTGGTTACAAGATGTACAGGAATATCCAAGTTGTCAGCAACTTGGTGAGCGTCTTGAAGTTGCAGATAACTATTAGCAATTTCTAAACTTTCCGGTGAGATTTCCAAGACTTCAGCAGGAGTATGAGTAGGTAGATTTTTTGACATTTAAGGCCTCTTTGCTCACATTATAACACCAAGGGCAGTTTAGGAGCAAGTTGAAAATTTTTTGGCGATAGTAGATTATAGCATAACACACCGTTATTGTCAAGCCTAGATTTGGCACCCAAAGTTTTGTAGAATATTCTTAAAAATACCGCATGACGGTGGGCCCAGCATACAATGTGAAAACGAAAGTCTACTAACCGCCCTACCCCTAGGGGTATAGTATGTTTGTGAACCAAAGTACTCACTTTTAACGTACTAAGGGTAAACACCTATGTTGTATTTTAGCACAAATATTTCAAATTGAATACCTTTGTTTTCAAGGTTTAAAATTAGGGGTTTGACCATGCTAAAAACACGCTATAATAACTCATGTTCAACAAAACAGAGGTTCTCAAAATGGCTAAAAGCACACGTTCACCCTTACAACACTTTTTTGCAAAATCCCTTAAAATGGCACGTTCAAGGGATAAAATGAATAATCGGGTTTCTGACGATAATGTCACAATCGATTATCTTTGCGGATTATATTATGGTCAAGATGGAAAATGTTTTCATACTGGTGAGATAATGACCATTGAACGTGGATTAATTGAAGGTGCTGTTATATTTACATTATGCACAATGGATAGAATAGATAATGCTCAAGGTTATAATGTCGGCAATATTATCTTAGCCTGTGATGGTATTAATCGGATGCGTTCAGATATGCCATTATCTCAGTTTCGGGCATTATGCAACAAAATCGGAATGAATGGATAATATAATAAGGGGAAACCCTTATTATATAATAGGATTATATATAATGAAATATACTGAAAAACAAATAATACAATTCAAATCATTTTGCATTAAGCATGATATTCGTTTTAATAATATGACAGAATATCGTTCGGCATTATCACAATACTTTTCGGGAGAATAAAATGGATTATCAAATTGTAAATGAATATATGGCTAGAAAATACTCTGCCTATACTTGGGTTTTGAAACAGGGTAATAACTGTATATGGGTTATAATGAATAACCTTAATATGTATTTTACTGTAAAAGATAATAAGATAATCAGAATAGATATTGATTAAGGGTTTACCCTTATAATCAATAAAGACCCTGATGCCAGTAGGGTTACTCAGCGAAGTGAGTACTCACTTACACTTTCCGAAGTGAGCACTCACTTCGCCCCGAAGTGGCGCCTTAGTGCGTGCGCCAAAGTGTGTGCGCCAGTGTAGGCGCCACTGCGAAGTGAGCACTTACTTCGCATGTACTGGTCGCTTTAAGCGACCACTTACTTTTGCAAACAAAAGTATTCATTTGTATTTGTCAATAGGTATAAACACCTATGTTGTATTTTGGTGAAACTAAAAAATTATCTTGACCTTCTAGCTTAACTGATTTATAATAAATACATAGACAGAAAGAAACATTATGATGCAATTTATTTTTCAGATGATACTTGTATTAGCTATTGCTTTATTGCCTTGCTTTATTGCAATGTATTTATCACGTGATCACAATGGGGACTGGTTCTAATGACCACTACAGATTATAGCACATGGTCACTAAATGACCTAGCAAGCCATTATTCAGATTACCATAAAGATTTTCATGGTTGGCGACCAAGGGATTGGGAAGGTTTGGATACAAAAGAAAATCTAATCAATGCTATAAAAGCTATTGACGATTCATTTGATTGTATGCTACAATCAGAGCAAGGGCGCAAGGCATTGCGTGAAGATGGTTGGTTACTTAAATAATACTTTGAAAGGGTATAAAATGACTGCAAAAACTGTGAACTACACTGCTGATCAAACAGAAAAAATGATCGTGCAATATCAAGACGGAATGACTGTTGAAGCCATTGCAGATTCTCTCGGGAAATCTGTTCGTTCTGTTGTTGCTAAACTCTCACGAGAGAAAGTTTACATTGCTAAAAACTATGTAACAAAAACTGGTGAGGCTGTTGTGCGTAAAGACGCACACGCTGATTTTATTGCTCAAGAATTGGGCTTATCTGAAGCGGATGCGGATTCGTTGACTAAGGCTAATAAAACTGCACTCGCTAAGATTGTGGAATTTATTAAAGACAAGGGTTAATAAATAGCAGGGGGCAAATCCCCTGCTATTTATGTGTTACAATAGCTTATGATTAGATCAGATACTTTTAAACTATTCCAGCTTATGCTTCAAGACGAATTCAAATTGAAGCATAGGATTCATTTTGCAAAAAATAAAGTTTTGCTTTATGATGGTGCTTCCTGCATGGGAATGTATATCGGTGAAAAATTCTCAGAAAAGAAAATTCTTCATAAAATCCGCATTGCCACTACTGAAGTAAAATCAGATATTGATTTATTTACTACATTAGCGCATGAATATGTTCATGCTTGGCAAATGGAGAATGACCTAGATATTGCCCACAATGCGGAATCACGTTTTACAGAATGGCGAGAATACTTTAAATGTTACTATGATTTAGATATTGTTTCATTTTGAATACCTAGGTTTGCAATAAGATTTGAATACCTAGGTATTCAAGTCTGCGCCGCAGCGAAGTAAGCACTCACTTCGCTTTTAACTGGTCGCTTGAAGCAACTGTTGTTTTTTAGCTACACTTTGCGCCAAAATTATAGCATATAATTTTGATCCGTGTCAAGCATTATTTATAACATATTTTTTGCAGGGCATTGGCTTTTTTAGCTTTTCTGATGTATAATTAGCACATACAGAAAAAGGATTTAAATGGCTAAGATTACAAAAGTTTCAATTTATGACATGGATGGCACAATCGTTGATTCGACTCACCGCTACCGCACTATTATAGACGATTTAGGCGAGAGAATCGACCTAGATTATTGGAGAGAAAATCAGGATTTAGCATTATTTGATTCTCTTTTGCCATTAGCCGAGCAATATCAAAAAGATTTAGAAAATCCAAATTGCTATGTTATTATTGCTACCGCTAGGGTTATTAATGACCCCGATATGTATTTTATAGAAAATGAATTAGGTATGCCCGATTATCTAATTAGCCGAGGTGAAAATGATTCACAATCTGGAAAAACTCTTAAAATTAATGGTTTAGCAAAATTCTTTAATTTGATTAACTTTAAAAATGCAGAGTTTACATTTTACGAAGATAATATAGAATATTTAAAAGCAGTTTGTGATCGTTTTAATATAAAGGGTGTATATGTACCAAGTAAACAAGGGCATTAATGTTGAATATGCCGAGACATTAATTAAAGATTTTTTAGCCGAAGGCTTAAATCTTTATGATATATCGGAAATAATGCAAATACCATTATCACAGATTTTAGATATATTAACTAAGAGAATACATTAAAATGATTGATATTCAGGCTTTATATTATTTTAATAATCGAGATTATCAAATAGGTTTTGATGCTCGCTCACTAGGTGAGCCACTAGACAAGGCGCAATCGGAAGCATGGCAAATGGGCTGGCATGGTTGGGCGGATATCATGGACAAAAGCGAATCGGCACAACCATATTTTTGAATACCTAGGTTTGCAACTGCTGTTAAAATTGAATACTCAGGTTTTCAATTTTAACTGGTCGCTTCAAGCGACTGTTGTTTTTATACCACAGGCGCCAATTTTATCACATAAAATTGCCCCCCGTCAAGCTTTTTTTAATAACTTATTTTTCGTGTGTGATTAAAATACAACGCACAATTTTTGCTTTTTCATGCTATAATCAGGACTTATTAACTGAAAGCAATCATGGCTAAAAAGCAATACTTTTGTATTCTGGACACAGAAACTACTATGGGCGATACTGTGGCAGATTTTGCCATGATTATTTGTGATCGTGAAGGTCAAATTTATAATCAATGCGCTGTTTTAGTTAATGGGCATTATAACACAATGGAATTATTCCACGACAAAAACGCCAACGATATTTGGGGTTATGAGGGATTAATTAAACGCAAAATGGGTTATATTGCCATGTTAGAAAATGGCATTAGAATGATTGCATCAGTTAATGCAATTAATAAATGGATTAATCAGGCAATCGGCAAATATAATCCCTCACTTACTGCATATAATCTCGCTTTTGATATTAATAAATGCGCTAATACTGGTATTGATTTGTCAGGATTTAATAATAAATTTTGCTTATGGCAAGCCTCGGTTGGTAATATCTGCAAAACTAAAAAATATAAACAATTTTGTTTAGATAATCATGGTTTTAATAATGTTACTAAACATGGCAATATGACATTTAAAACTAATGCGGAAATGGTTTGCGGTTATATTAATAATAATTTTATTATTGAGCCACATACTGCATTAGAAGATGCTAGAGATTTTGAATTACCTATTCTCACTCATATAATCAAGAAACGTAATTGGCAAGATAATATTATTCCTTATGACTGGAATAAGTTTCAAGTAAGAGATAATTTTAAGGCTTAATATCATGGAAATAATAGGTTGGATTGGTTCAATATTATTCGCAATATGCGGATTACCACAAGCAATAGAATGTCATAAAGCAGGACATTCTCGGGGATTATCTTGGGGTTTTCTATTATGTTGGTTTTTCGGAGAGATATTTACAATAATTTATATTCTCCCTAAAATGGATATGCCATTATTATTTAATTATACCCTTAATATGGTTTTCTTATTAGTAATGTTATATTATAAAATAAAACCCCGATTATAATATAATCGGCTTACCGAAGTGAGTACTCACTTCGGGCGCCAAAATTTTGTTGCAAAAAAACAACGGTTGCTTTAAGCGACTGTTGCTTTTTTACCACATAATATAGATATATACAAAAATAGGGTTTTTGTGCATATAGATTTTTTGAATACTCAGGTATTCAATTTTGCGCCAAAATTATACCACATAATTTTGCACCCCGTCAATAGGGGTTTTCCCTATTTGACGCAAATACAACAAATAACCCCACAAAAAATATGTTTTTGACAATTCTTGATTTTCCGCTATAATAGAGACTTCTTCACTCACTAACCTTGAAAGGGTTTTAAAATGACAGCGAAAACTGTAAATTATACAGCAGAGCAAACCTCTGCTATGGTGTCCGATTATACATCGGGCGTGTCTGTGGATTCTATTGCCGAAAATTTGGGCAAGTCTGTTCGGTCAGTTGTGGCTAAACTCTCCCGAGAGGGCGTTTATAAAGCTAAAACTTACGTTTCCAAAACTGGTGAAAAGCCAGTTAAAAAAGACGTTCACGCAGACGCAATCGGTGCAATTCTCCGATTGTCAGAAAATGACGTTGATTCTCTGACAAAAGCAAACAAAAATGCTCTAAAAGCAATTTTTGATGCTTTGGCTAACTCAAAACCAATTTGAGTAAATAGGGGTTTACCCCTATTGAAAAGCCCTGATTAATCAGGGCTTTTTTTTTGTTGCAAAAAAACAACGGTCGCTTCAAGCGACCGTTGCATAAATACCACAAGGGTAAACACCTATGTTGTATTTTGGCGAATGTATACTTTGGTTTTCAAAAAATAGTTGCAAGCAAGGGTGAATTGTGTATAATCTCGGTATGGATAGAAAAAAGCTCTCAAATTTATTAAATAATCAGACTCTGATTATCTGGGATAATCTTTGCGAATTATATCCCCGATTAACTCGCTATAATCCACCTAATATAGAAATTAATGGTAGATTATGGCGTAATGCTGGGATGTGCCATCAAGAAAATAATACAGTTGAATTAGGTTATAAATTCTTTATTCATTCTCCTGATTATGCACATAATATGACTAAGGTTATATTGCCACATGAGATAATCCACCAAGCAGATTATAATTTGTTTGGATTATCAGAAGCAAAATGTGGTCATGGTAATAACTGGAAAATGTTAATGTTACAATATGGATTATCTCCTGATGTTTATCACACAATGGAAATAAAAAGATGATTTTTAAACTTATTAATTTAATAAATACAGTTTCATGGGTTGGGACTATATCAAGCATTATCGGTGCATTTTTAGTTGCATCACAGATTATATTTGTCGGTTATCTGGCATTTATTATTGGCTCATTATCTTGGTTAATAGTTGGATTTATTCGTAAAGACAAATCATTAACTGTTTTAAATGGCACATTCTTTTTGGCTAACATATTGGGGATATATAATGCTTGGTAAAATATTAGTAACTATTTTCTTTCCGATTATTGCTTTATTGGATTGGACATTCTCTAACTACCCATTATCTCAATTTTGGGAAGTTAATAGAAAAGAATACAAAGATTTTATGGAGGGTAAATAATGATAGTAACATTCAAAGAAATGAAACTTAATCTCAGAGATTATCAGGGATTAACTATTCAAGAAATTCACCCATTTGTAGTTAATCGGTGCGCTGATTATATATTATCTTTTGAGGGCGATTATGATTATGAAATATTTACTCATTATAATTGGCAAATAAATTATGTTACTCAAAGCGTATATATTCCACATAATGCCTTGATTAATTAATTATAATAAATTACCGAAGTGAGTACTCACTTCGGGCGCCAAAATTTTGTTGCAAAAAAACAACGGTTGCTTTAAGCGACCAGATAAATTGAAGTAGGCGCTCACTAACTTGGTGCGAAGTGAGCACTCACTAACTTTTGGCGAAGTGAGCACTTACTTACGCCCGATAGGGCGCCATAGTGGAAAAGACATTGTGAAATTTGCGCCATAGTGGAAAAGGTAGTGTCAAATGTATTTTTATTGAGGTAGTGTCTGCGCCAATTATACCACGACACACAAGCGTTTGTCAAGTGCAAAAACCTGCTGTTGATTGCCGCAAGCTTTTCCAGTATAATATAGGCTTAGACACAGAGAGGGACACAATCTCATCAAGACAATCAAAATTATTAATTTGACTCTCCCTGCCTAATTCTGTATAATTACTTTATTGAAACAAACAACACACCACCCAAAGGAAACCAAAATGGAAAAGAAAACTGTGAATTACACACCAGAGCAAACTGCTGCTATGGTTGCTGATTACCAAGCAGGCGTTGCAGTTGAGGCAATTGCAGAAACTGTGGGTAAGTCAGTGCGCTCAGTGGTAGCTAAGTTGAGCCGTGAAGGTGTCTACAAGGCTAAGAGCTATGTCTCTAAGACTGGCGAGAAGCCTGTTAAGAAAGATTTTGTGGCTGACGAAATTGCTGCTATCTTGCTCTTGACTGAAGCAGAGACCGAGAGCTTGACCAAAGCCAACAAGACCGCCTTGGCGAAGATTTTGGAAGCTGTCCGCTGATCGGCAGTTTAGGGTCAAGTTTACGGACTTGACTCTTATATCAAAATCTGATATAATTACTTATAAACTCAAAAGGATTTGACCCCGAGTAGAGTTTATTTTGTTTGTGATCTCCCACCCACCTTTTACGTAGCCCCCAACTATTTTAAGGCATGGCGATCACAATCTGGGAGCCCTGTGCCAGAGGCTTAAATTTGGTTCCGAGATGCAACCTCGATACGGAAGCGGCTAGTCCAGCCTAAAAGGATGGATTGTAGTATCCTAAAAACTTCGCCATCTCAAGCTACTGCGGTCCTAGACCGGTACGATGAAATTCCTGTTTTGAGCAGGTTAAAAATAAGAGACCAGTATTTCCTCCGACCCTAGACAGTTGTCCTTGAACAAGACCAGAACTACGGTAATAGTGAAAAATCGTGAGTACTCGTCATCTAGTAGCGTTCACCACTAGTCTTATTCAAAACGCCCCAGAGGAGTCATGCCCTCATGGGGCTTTTGTTTGTCTGTGCGATTCACCTCTTAATTCTGCGCCTGCCACCATAGTGCTGGCGCCAATTATACCATAGTGCTGAAAGCATTGTCAAGTGGGAATTTTAAGCACTCTGACCCTCAACTGAGCCGAACCCACGCCAAACAGGGCCAAATTCACTTAATTGCACTTATAGCAAGAAATTTCGGCGTTTGCTGCAATCAGACGAAAAAAAGCCACTTATTCCGAGAAATAAGTGGCTATGGGGACATAGTCTGATTTTAAGTGCCCTGACAGCGTAGTCTGGCGCAGTTTAGGGTCAATTTGGGGTCAGTTTCTTTTCAATTAGGGCAAGAACGCTCTTGTTTACCTTCTCCAGCGACTCCAGCATGTCTGAATTTACGTCCAGGAGCTTGGCAATACGCTCAATATACTCTTCCTTCTTGACTGGTAGTTCACCTCTTTTTGTGAGGTACTCCTTCTTTTTGTACACGCCCAGACTCGATAGCTTAGCGATGACCGACCTGTCGGGTACGCCCAGACCCTCAGCTAAGGTACTCACAGGTACTCCTGCTAGATATTCTCTTTTTAATTTTTCTGTTATTTCCTGATCGTATTTCATTTTACTGTTCCCAAGGCATTGCTGTCCACTTAGTTACTACATCGGTTTTAATTAAAGGTTCGGGCATTGTATCCCAGTTTTCGGGGTCTAGGATCATGTCCCTATGTCTTAAGTCTGGATGAGCTACCCAGATCTGTGCATACATTACTTGAGCCAGTTTAGGTAACCTGCCAAGCTCTGAGTCTGCTATACCATACAACTGCCAGCTCGATTTAGGGTCACGACTAGTACCTGCACGAGCTCCTGTTTGAACTTGCAAACCCTTGACCCTCAGCTGCAACAGTTCCTCGCTATCAAGATCACAGCTAACACGAGTAGCTTCCCATAAGTCTCTGGGCATTACACACTCTGCGGTAGCTGCGTCCCATGAACTATAGGCAACTTCCTGATAACGCTTAACACCAGCTAAGATAAGTGGTACCAGAGAGCTGAAGTTAGGTTGGTCTATTTGTCTAGCAACCAACTTTGATCTAGTAGTTCTACAAGCCAGCTGCCAACAACCACGATCAAAGTCACTGACCACATTGTGTTTTACTGTGGCTAAACAGTCAATTAAGTCTCCGTTCCAGATCAGCTTCCAACCACCAAACTGGTGTAGCAGCTGATCTAAGAACCACTCGGATTCTTTGTGTAGGGCAAGATGCTCGGCAAGGCGAGCAAGTTCAGGCTCAGTGCCTGTGGCAAACTGTTCAATGGGCCAAGATCGCAACTCCTTTTTTCGGTTGCGGGGGATTACAGGGATGGTCATGGGTTTAAAGATTCTTTTTAGGGATTCGGTTTGATAAAATTCAGGTTTAAATGTTTTCATTTGCTTTTATAATGGGATTTACCCTATTTAGCTCAGGGGACCCTCAACTGCAAGATCAGAGAAAACTCACACTGCTTGTGCCTCCTCTGACCCCGTTACGCAGTGGTTTTCTCATCTTGGTTGAGTCCCCTGTGTATCATCTTGTTTTAATATACACTGATTGTATCACATTTTTTGTAAAAAGTCAACTGTTTTTCAGTGCAGAGCTAAAAATACACAACTTTATCAGGTGTCGAATTGAAATTCTCGTGTTCTCGATAAGGTAAAATACGGACACATTCTCAAAATATGCTTTGATCATAACGGTTTAGGGTCAGGCTTGTTCTAAAAGTTGACGATGCTGAATCCATCCCTTGAAATTGCCACTCCAAAAGTTGCCATGATGGTCTTGGTGAGTCATGCCTGCTTCCCAGATGTGTGGTTGCAGCGTACTCAGCATAGGCTTTGCTTGGTGTTCAAATGGACTAGCGTGCCAAGGTCTGCCTGCTACTAACTTTTGAGCTATTGATAAGGCTTTGTTTAAAGAGTGGTCTAGCCTGCGGTATGAAACCTGAGCGCAACAGCTTGCTGAAACCATTCTGGCTTGGGTAATTTGGCAGTGTTCACCACCTACTTGATAGTAGATTTGTCCATTTTGCCACACTCGGTCAACATAAGGCACGTGCCAGTCGTGAGGTAGGATTTCTAGGGGAGTGCTCTCAGCTAAAGCTGTTTGCATCTCTTGTGCTAGTTTGTTTATCTCAGGCTGAGCATCTGGGTGAGCACGTAGCTCAAACCAGTTATCGAACTCAGTTGCTGTGAGTACTACTTTAATAGTCTGAAAAGGTTCAGTTACACGATTAGCGATCTGCTTGTGCAGACCTAAGTCTAACAGAGCTTTGCTGAACTCTTTGGCTGTTTGAGCTGCAAACTTCCAAGTAGTCTCTGCTCTGGCAATCTCTGTGATTTCTTCACGAGCAGCCATTCCTGGTTGATTTTTGCCCCAGTAGCAAGGAACTGCAAGTTGAGTGTCTAATAAGTCCATCATGCGCTCAACAGGAATAGCTCTTGATGACGCTGAGTTACGGGAGAACTGTCGGTGAGTAAGCAGTTCAGCATGAATAAAGCGTGGGTACTCCAACTCAAGTGTAGTAATACGCTTGCCATTGCTTGTACTGTCTTGAATAATTTTAGCAGTCATGGTTTAATCCCAGAGTCCTTGATAATATTTGCCGAAAAGTCGGAAACCATTTTGATTTCTTGCCTCGTGTTTTTGTAAGGCTTCGTAATCGCACTTGTAAGTGTCTTTTGGACCACGTTCCATAGTGAAAAGCACAGGCTTTCCATTTTCATCCCATTTGCAGGGCACGCTTTTAAAGTCGTGTTCGCCTGAGCTGTATTTGGCATCCCAGTTGTCTGAGATTTTGCACTCAAAAGCTTGGATCATCTCATCCATAACCCAATCCCAACGTAGGAAATGGTTGCTATCAGTGTCCCAATCATTTACTTTAGCTTCTGCTGCAGTACTACGAAGATGCTCAGGTACATCTTCGTCATCTACATTAGGAGCACCATGCTTGCTGGCTTTAAGCTGCTTAAGCATAGGCAAGATAATGTGGGCAAGAGTATGATCCATGCCCCAAGTATCCCAACGATCAATGTGTACTTTGATAGTACGCTTTTTCTTAGACTCAACCCACTGGCAAGCCTTAGTGAGTAAGCTATCATTACCATGTTTATCTTCACTCAGCCAACGACCAAACTCGTGAACCCAGTCAGGCTTACGAGGTACAATATCTGTTTCGTCTTTGACTTTGGTAGCCCAAAAGCAGAGAGCATCAGCAATCTGGTAAGGACCTACCCAATTTGTATACTTACCAATTTTAACTTTCATTCTAGTTCCTTGAACATTTTTTTACGTCCATCAACACCAATTTCCAAATCAAATATCTCTCGTGTGCGCTGAAGCATAACACAGGCTATCATCAACAGATCTTCTCGGGAATCACACATCATAATTTGTTGTTCAATTGGTTCTACCAATTCTGACATTCTTTCTGATACACTCATAGCTCAACTCCAAAACGTTTCTTTAATGCGCACTTATCAAGTGCTTTATTGTATTCTGTTCTATGTGTTTCTACATCAAATTCTGGCTTAGCACCCTTTAACTTTATAATAAGTGGGTGCATTAGTTTTGCAGTCAAAGACTTTGACATGGCTTCTAAAACAAGGTTTATATCCTTGCCAGCTTTAATATCTTTAAAAGCTGCCGCTAATACTTTTAGTCTAGCTTCTTCTGCCCAGTCATCGTTCATAATTATCCAATGTTACGTCTTAACTTGTAAGAACTCTTTAGCAGACTGGCTACCTTTAGCAGCTTCGTTAAACCAAATAATCATTCTACTTCCTTTAGAAAACCCAAATAACCTGATGTAATCTTATAAACAATATAAGTCCATACCAATATAGATAACACAGTCGCCGATACACTAGAACCAATAAGGTGAACTAAAACGCTAATAGTTAAAATAATTATTAGAGATAAAATAACGATAGCAAGTGTATAGAGTACAGCTTTTTGTTTAGTTGACATAGAGGTTGCCTATTGATTTGATAATATAATTATAACACAAAAAAAGGGGCAATACAAGTCAATAATTTTGACCCGTACTGCCCCCTCTGACCCTAACCTTAAAGATTTGAAACTTCAATGGTCCGTGGTTGATACCCTTCAGCCCTTCTTTCGTGTCCTATATAACCTCTGGGATTACATACTACACGACATGAACCAATCATGTAATCAAAGTCATCATGGGTATGTCCGTGTATCCACAACTTAATTTTAGGATTAGCTAAGATTACGCTTTCTAAATCAGAACTATAAGCTCCGTTAATAACTGTTTGTTTTTTAAAACGAGGATGTGTACTCTGCTTTGTAGGAGCATGGTGACCCACAACAACAATATTTTGATAACTATGCGCGGCTTGTTCTTTGATTAAGTCTAACATAGCTTTGTGTTCTACGACACTTTGCTCAGGAGTAAACTTACCCGCACGAGTTCTAAAAGTTCCAGACTCATCCCGAAAGTGTACAAGAGCTCTGCTATCTTTGATTGAACTAAAGTCGTTCATGAATCCACGAACTCTATCAAGGGTTTCTACATCTCCTTGATTCATATCTGTCCAAAGAGTACCACAGATAAATCTGACATCTTCAATAAGTATAGATGAACGTTCTAGGATATGTAGGTTATTTAAGTAACCAAGGCGCTCTCTAGCTGTAACTAAAGTATTATCAATATCACCATTATAGTGCTCATGATTACCCATAATATAGATAACCTGTTTCCACTCTTTACAGGCTTGTTGAAAGAACTCATGGAAGCGTTGACTACGATATTTTACATAACCAATAGCGTCTTCTTCAGTTGTATATTCAAATAGATCATAAATCACGCAGATATCTCCAGCTAACACAAGTACGTCTGTATTGTCTGTATTATGGATTTCTAATTCTCCAAATTCAAGGTGGAGATCGCTGCAAACTGAGATTTTCATGATAAGTATTGTGTGATTAGTCGTTCAAGTATGAGATAGTATGCCCAAAAAGGCACTAAAATAGCAAAGAAAGTGCTCCAAAAGCCTTTTGCAATTACTACGCCTGCTATCCAGTATAGAACGGCTAAGAAGTTTATTAAGTATTTCATATATTATAAAGTAATTTGACTAAAATATCAAATAAATATTTTTATTGCCAAGCCTGATAGTATAACACCCAGTCTTGTATACAATTTTCATGAGAAATTTCGTCTTCTCTGCCTACAGATATCATATCCTTTTCCCAGTCTGGAAAAAATTCTTTGATAATATCTTGCTCGGATATAGTTTGGTAATCAAAGTCACTACTATCATCTACTACGTATTTCCAGCGTTTCATTTGATTAATTCTACCCACGATTCAATATGATTAGACCAATCATATTCTCTGGCATGTTCTTGTATAGTTAAACATCTTGCCTGATATTCTTTGGGATTATTTTTGTAGTAAGTTAAAGTTTCAGCACAACTGTCTACAAAAGCTTCTTCTTCAATAGGCATTTCAACTGCCCCTCGAAGTCCTATTCTATCCCAATGTCCTACTGCAGTTGATATAACCAATCTTCCAGCAGCAGCGGCTTCTAAAGCAGGTAATCCTGCTCCTTCGTGAGTTGATGATACAACAATAGCTCCTACCTGAGGATAGAAACCTGGCATAGTCATAAAAGAGTTGTGATATTGAATAGCGATCTTTAAGCCTAGACCACTGCGCCCTACGGCTTTGTCAACTAAATGTGCTCTTTTGATATGATCATTATGTAGTACCTTATAAGCACCAGCATATCCAACAATTTCTAATTCTTTGGCTATAGGAGAGTAAAACTGTTCATAGTCAACCCCTAGAGTACATACTTGAATAGGTTTTTGAATACCCATTCTAATCATTTCATCACGAACCCAATTAGAAACAGCACCAAGTTTTGCAATACGATTTGAAACAGTTTCTGGTAGTTTTAAAAGGTACTCAATATCTTCTCTACTGTGACATACTACAATGATTTGTTCAGGGTGAATATGGTAGTGATAAATGCACAAAGCCTCCAGCCCTGACGGAGTGGAGACGAAATAATCTATATGTTGTGATAATTCTTGGACCTCGTCAACTGTATACTGACGAGTCCATGGCATAACAGAGGCTCTTATGTTATAGGGTTGTAACCACTTAATTAAGTCATAATGAATAACTCCATATGCCCATTCTGGTTCAACAAAAAATACTATACGTTTCATACAAGTAATGCCACTATAAATATAATTAGTAGTATACCCGTTATTGACCTAGTAATAATTCTATAATCTTCATTTACCTCGGTACTAAAACGATCTCTAGCCATTCGGCGTTTTGATTTAAATCCACTCATACTTTTTCTGTTATGTTAAATTCTTTTAGTAATCCACGTTCAACTAATGTTAGAACTGCTGCAGCTCTATCTTTGTCATGACTAGTATATACTACACTTGTAACATCTGTATTAACAACAGCATCTAAAACTTTTGATAGTATAAGTTCTGCAAACTTTGGCAAACTAGCATTGTAGTTACCTGCCCAACCAATACCTTCTTCAGTGATATATTGAAAACCTGCTTGTTCAGCAAGTTTTTTTAATTGCAAATTCATTTTGCTAATTCTCTCATTAATAGTCTTCTTTGTTCAGGGCCTATAGCCCTATCTAGTAATTCTTTTGATCTATGTGCCATAGCATAAGACATTAATATTAGTTCACGGGGATCATCAGTTAAACTAATAGTACTGTCTATGAGAATCATAATCTCTCGCAATCGTTGGTCTGCGGAGCTCATATTAGCACTCAATATCAATGTTGGTGCCTTTAGTTAAATCTAAACGAATATTTCGGGACACTCGTTCCGCTATAATTTCGTCAAACTTACGCTTTTCTAGTTGCTTGCGATGCACTTCTTCTTTGATGTGCTCTTCTTTTTCTAGTCTTTCCAAATACAATTTTGTATTATATACTTCTTGTCTGGTTACTCTCATAATTTCTCTCCGCAAAATCTTGATATCTGCTATTCATTTTGTTTCCTTGACTTCACTTTCTTGGTCAAGAGGTTTAGCATGAGTGTTGCAGCTAGTATATAACCAACCACGACCACGCATACTGCCAGGATTACCACATTGTTCGCAGGTCACAGAAGACATTGATTGAGCCATCTGTATCATACCATCAATAACATCGTCTCCGCCTGAATAATAGATTCTTAAAGAACCAAACTTTTCTTTAACCTGATCAAAAGTTACTTGAGGTACTTCAATGTCTTTTTTATTCTTCCAGTCAATGTGGTGTTGAATTTTACTCATAAGTTGGTCTAATATAGTAAACCAACCATCACCACACTCAAATCCCCAACACATACAGGTAACATTCATAGTTTGATAACGATTAACCATAATATATGGGTAACGTTCACAAAGTATGTTGTCTAACTCTAATTTCATTCTGATGCCTTTGCAATTTCTTTATATCCTGCCCAACTAGGGTGTATATTATCTTCTTGCATACGTTCCGTTTTAAGTACAGTATCTCGGTACTCATTAGCAATCTTCCAAATAGCATTTCGCTGTGTTGGAAACTTTGTTGATGGTAGCACCCAGTATACTCTATTTGCATTAGTAAGTTGTCTAATAGTACGTAATTCACTCTCTGTTTTAATATGCTTGTGATCATTTGATCCAAGAGATATAATTACATGGTTAGCTATTAAAGGAGTATTTTGAATATTCTTATTCAACCATTGATGGGAGTTAATACCGCCTTGTACGTAAGCAACGCACTCTTTACGGACATTAGCTACACCGACTCCGATGCTGTCTCCGAGTATTAAACATTCTATCATTTAACTATCCTTGAAAGTTGCCATGAATTAGCAGCACCTAGTGTACTATTAGCATATTCTAATATAACATCGCCCCAATAACTATCAGCATAGTCATAAACAAGTACTTGCTCAACTACAGTAGCTTCTTGTCTTATATTATTAATCCATACTTTTTCACCAGGCTGCCAGTCAGGTTTATAACCTCGTGTATCAGATCTATTATCAATCGTTACCATACCAAGTCCTATGAATCTCAGCAACGTGTTCAATGCCATCATATTCATCAATATACCACTTAACGTCTTCTGGTATATCTACTACTGCAAGATCAGCAGCCCAGCCATTGGCTTCTTCTCCTAATTGTTCAATTACTGCAATTAGGTCTGAATCTGAGCGATTTTGAATATATTGATATTCTGATAATTCATGGTCTACGTGTCCAAGGTGTCCTGCCACATAGTAGGCACTACCTGTACTATAACCTGAATCACGCTTTTCAAAAGGCACACCTTTTTTAGCAAGTAATAGCTCAAAAGCTTTTTCACTTAAACCAAAGCCACCAAAACAACGATTAATTGCAACTTTCATGATCTTTTTACTTTCATAGTATTATTTAGTAGGTTTAAGATTGCTGGATTTTATTTTCAAAACTTGATGCTACTTCTGCCGTTGGAAATATCCAAGCCAGTGAAATTCTTAATTCATCAGTACTGCAACAATGCCAAAACAATTTATCTGGTTCTGTGTGTTTTCCAAAATATCCCACTTTACAATTCCAGCCAGGTTTGTCTTGCATTGTTACAATTTCTTTAGTTATAGGATCTTGGTATCTAAAAAAGCCGTTTCCATTTTCACTCCATGTTAATAACACGTTATGTCCAAAATCATCTGAATTAGTATGCCAAGACATATAACCACTAGCGGGATATATTACTCCTAATACTTTTTGATCAAACATTTTTTTTCTTACAGAAGATTTTGGGACAGCATAACCTTTTTGTTCATCCCACTCGTCTAAATCAGCGTCAAGTTTTGAATTTATTTCTTTTAAGAAAGTGCTATCTATATTAACAAGTTTTGCATTTTTAGTACGATCTATCGTTTCTTGATTTTTAAGATCATTTAAAAGATCAATACTACAAAAATAATGATTATCTTTAGTAGCATTACGTTGTCTAAAATTTAATTTAGATAAATCATTGCTTAATATTTCATCTTTAAAGTTATTAAGAATTTGTACTAGTTGTCTATTAACAATTGGTATAGAATTCATAATATTATTTACTTATCATTTATAAATTCTAGGGTTTGTTCAACAATTTCAATAGAGCAATCAAGAATTTTAGAGATAGCCTCTATAGAAAATCCTGCTCTATGCATATCAAGAACATTTTGTATTAGTTCTTTCATTTAACCTGCCCACCTTTTGAGTTAACACCAACCAAATCTTTTAAACTAAAGACTGGAATATAATTAGATTTATGAAGTGGAACAATACAATGTTTGTACTCTTTAGCTTTGCGCTCTCCGCAACACATACAGGTTTTATAACCTAAAAGTGCACGACCTTTGGAAACATCCTCGCTACAAATTACGCAATAGTACATAGTATTTTTCTTTCTAATCTTATATTATATCAGTTATGGCTGTCAGGGTCAACTGTGAGTTTTTCAGGCTGTTCAAACCTTTGTTCTTGTATTGTTTTTTCATTCATAGTATATCTAGGATTTCCACACATATAACAATTGGGATTTCCACAATCCATTGCATGATGTTTTTCTAGGCGGTGAGGCTGCTCTACATATTTAGTAATACCAGAACTTATAGCCATTTTTAATTGTTTAGCAACTGCATTTTTATCTTTTTGTAAGCGACGGCTATGTTTGAATTTATCCTGCTCATTGCTCATAGTATTACCTAAAGAAAATAAGTGCCATAATTACTGATTGAACCATAAATCCAACAGTAATAACTGTAACAATAATATAATTTTTCTGAATTATTGCCTGTGCAAACATAGCTAATAAAGCTGCCCACAATAACAATACCATATCTAAAATAGGGGTTTTATCACTAATTCCAAACATTAAGCTAAGAAGTGTAGGAATTGTTGATGAATGTAATAAAATTACTGAAATAATGTGAAGACTCGTAGCACTTAAATTAGCTACATGTTCTTTTATCCAATCAATTGGATTAAGTTTATTTACTATATTGTTAATCCAAGGCTCTGAAACTGGGATTTTACTTACAGATTCTTTTTCTAGTAAACTCATTTATTACTCTCTGTTTTGGGTTTATAAAATATATGACGACCTATTTTTGCAACTTTTTCCATGTTTTTCCATTGAGGATTTACATAGTCTGCATGAAAATATAAAGCTGACTCTAAACTAGGTAAAGTAAAGTTCTCTAACAAAACTTTTTTAGCAGCTATTTCTGACTCTTTCCAAGTTTCTTTATTTACTGGGCGTCTTGATTCGCTTCCGTCACATAACCAAGAAAATTGACAAAGCACTTTATTAAATACAACGCTTTTTTCATTAACCACGCCGCAAATACCTGCGCCAAACCTGCCATCTTTTGCACGATTTAATGTTACCTGTGCTACTGCAATCTTACCCTCAACTGGCTCACTGCCAGCTTCGTAGTATATATTACGAGTCATACACTTTAGTTCTCTTTCCATTTCCGTAACAGAACTAAAAGTTTTTGTTGTTTGCTGGTTATACTCACCTAAACGATTGACCCTAAATTCGTAAGCTTTTTGAACTATAAAAATTGGTATAATTAAAGTTGCAGAAAGGATTATTGCTTTTATGATATTCATTTAGCACTCTCCTCTAATAAACATAATATTGCCGAAGTTATCTCTGTTTCTTGTCTAACTAATTCTATTGCTTCTAGATAACTTTCAGCTTGAACTATCCATGCTGCTAGTTGCCGATCCTGATGTGCGAAGATTTTGTAACTCTGCATCTAACTCCTTTAATTTTAGTCTGCAGCTATCCAAATCTTGTAGAAGGGTAGCCTCTCTATTTTGAGATTGCATAAGTGCTTGTAAATGCACTTGATGTTGTCCCTCTAAGTTACGAATGTGTTTTGCTGCTCTTATAGCTAAAGCTGTTGGTGGACGGGGCATTTGTGTGCCATCAGCTAAGTATTCTAATGTTCCAGCATCCAGTGCAGTTGCTATATCCATGAGTTTATTTAAAATAATAATAATCGAAATAACATTATAAGCTCTTTAGCTGTAAAAATCAAGTTAATTTTTACGCACGCTACCCAACCACAGGCTGTAACGGCAAAAATCATAAAATTGAAATTTTTTTAAAAATTTTGTATAATAGTTATTAATTTGGAGAAACAAATGACAGAAATTGAAGCGGCTTTTTTCTACGGAGACTTCTCAAACCTTCATGAACTTATCCGAGAAATGCTATCCGAAAATCTTGAAGCTATCAGTATACAAGAATAATTTTTAAAAGGAAACACAATGAAAAAAGAAATTGCTTTTGAAGACTGGATGAAAGTAGTTAACCAGCATGTAATTAATAGTTGTGGTTTAGGTATTGAAGATATACCTGATTATGATTATTGGAGTAGTTGGAATCACGGAATGTCGCCAGAAGATGTAGCACAGGAAGCCTTAGAAGAAGCGGGCTGGAGTTTTTAGACAGAAATTTAATACTTGAAACTCAAGTAAATTTAGATTATAATATACTTTAAATAAATTTAAGAAATTTTGTACAAAAATAGCATCATTTAAAAAATAGGTATAAAAATTTATACTTGATCTGATTGCCTATTATGTTGTATAATTATTTATAAACAGTCGGGAAGGGCTTAATGAATAGCATGAAAATGCTGCCCGTTTGTCAACGATCTCTTCGCTCACCAATCAGTCACTGTATGTCGACACACCTGCGAAGCCAGTTCATAGTGGCAACGACTGTTATTTTTTTCTTGAAATGTATAGCTAAACGCTGTATAATTATTATATAAATTGATAGGGCGACAGCGGAAACAGGATCTATCTGTTATGCGTCTTAATTGTGGGGAATAATTACCCGAGCCACAGCCCTTTACTTATAAATTAGTGTTATCAAGGTATGCGCTGAGGACGCTTAGACTAACGGATCATGCACTGCCAGTAACTGATCCTGATATAACTGCCAATGGCATTGGGGAGCTTAGCGGCTACTTCCAGAATCGGCACGATAGCACTAATTTATAGGTAAACCGAGACCAACTCTTTGTGGCTGGATAAGTTTTTAATGACGACTGAAATCTCTAGTTGCCGCCTATTTCGTACACTCGGTTCATCTAGCGGCCTAGGATCGTGCCCTTTCACGGCATTCACATGGGTTCGAATCCCGTACCGAGTACCAAGAATAAAATTATTTACTTGAATTGTATGTTTATTTACTGTATAATTCATACATAAATTGATAATAATAAGAAACCTTCTGATGAGCCTATGTAATTTAGGCGAAACTCTAGCAGTATCTAATACATTAAGACTTTCACCCTTTCAACTTAATGTATTAGACGCTACGAGTCAAGGTTAAGCCTTCAAAATGCTCGTTCTTGTTGCGAGCCGAAACAATAGCAAGACTCATATAATAATAGAGTATAAAATTATTCGATGAGTGCAAGGTAGCGTTATTGCCTTATGCCGATGGCATCGTAAAGCTAAAGCTGGTTCGGAGTGACAACAAGGTAGGAACTCCAGAGAAAGAACTCTTTCAAATACAGCTATCTTCTAACCAAGAGCAGACTTTAGTGACTGTAATGTGAGTATGGAATCTCACTAGCGATACCTAGCAAGGGTAATTAAATAATGGTGCGCATCGACCCTAAACTGCAGGGTCGCAAAATATTAAGTAGTCGAACTTGTCCACGTTACAGGGCTAGTCCCCTGACGAAGTATACGGGAGAAACACTTTAATACTTTAGACCCTGAACTGTAGCGGGTCTTTAAAATAATTGAAAAAATAGTCGTTTGGGCAGATTCGTAAACACACTCCCGACCCGCAAGTCGTTAAACCAGTTGCCAAGCATACCCAACAGTCTACCTACATGGTTTACTGTAGAGGTTGACATGGTATAGTTAGTCACGGATATCCTATGCGTTGGTAGCGAAAGGACTGAAACGTGCAACACTCACTTAAACAGCCTCGCGATGGACTCATCACCAAAGGTTGTAAGTAGCCAACGTGCTACAGTTTAAGGTCAGGTCGTGGTGATTCCCTTAAAAGCCCTGCTAGAGTTAAAAAAGATAACGCTGTTGCAACAGCAAATACTTTCAAAAGCCCCAAGATTCGTTCTGGGGCTTTTGTTTTGCCTATAAAATTATAGGATAAAAATTTTTAGTATTGACACTAACAGGTAACAGTGATATAATAGGGCAAACTAAAGGTACCATATGAATTCTTCACATACTTACGTTAAAGAGTTAGAATTATTAATACTTGATCAGCTCTTACCTGTTTACGAAAAATATCAAAAAGCAGCGGGATCAGTTAATACTCTGTACGGTATTAATCCTGAATTAATAAAACAGATTAAAACTAAGAAACAATTACCTGCTCTGCTAAGGGCTCCGGAAAAATACTCTTGACCTGACAGAAGAATTCGGGTATAATTACTTATTGCGCAGGATTTGAGCTTTGCCTGCGTTTTCAAATTAATCCTAATCCTTACAATTCATCATCGAAGCATAGCCCTGCACGGCTGAGCGGGACAGACTGAATGTAGTACTGTGAGTCTTTTTGCAGAAAGCATGTACGGTAATTCCTCTTAGGAGGGATTATTATAAGGTTCTATGAATCTTATACTAATCCTTAATATATAAAATTATGACAAAAGAACTAGAATTAAACCAAGTATGGCCAAACTGGCCCTTTCCTACTTCCAAACCAGAGCAGGGACCTAAAATAGATAATACAATGTATTCTCCTACTTTTATTACAGCTAATAACAGTACAGATACTATTACTATTCCTATGCCAGGAACTACGGGTGGTGCAACATTTGTATTTGCTGATGACGAGTATGAAGAAGATTCTACTCTAAATATTTTAGACGAACGTGCAAAAAATTATGGTCCATTTATTGATATGGCAACCATTACACAAAACCTTAAAGAAATTCTACACGCTGCGCCAAGCTGGGAAAATATGGATGCAGATCAACAGGAAAGTTTAGAGATGATAGTGCACAAAATAGCGCGCATCTTAAACGGCCGACCAGACTATGCAGATAGCTGGGTTGATATTGCTGGATATGCTCGCTTAGTATCTGAGCGACTAGAAAAAGGTATTATACGATAATTGAAGCAGCCCAGCGACAAAGTAAACACACTATTACAGTAAAAAACGTTTAATGGTTGCTTGGGCCGGTCTTCAAATTACTCTCTTGACTTGAGAGGTTGAATTTAGTATAATAACTACTATGTTTAATCAAAATCAAAAACGCGTTGGCTTTGCGTGTAAAATTCAAAGTTCAGAATCTACAGATGTAGTGAATTGCCAAACTAAAGGCACTACCATCACATGGCTTAATAAGCAATCTAAAGACATAGCTGCTGAAAGACTATGGGCTTTGATGCGTACTAATATTCAAGCTCTTGAAAATCAAGCTGACTGGATGGCACAACAACCCGCAGGTCTACGTATGTTTAGATTAAGTAGTGATCTACTTACTGGATATTCACACGATGACTGGATGTGGTTCTACTTCCAAGCAGATGTAGTAGACTTTCTAGAAAAGAATCTTTCCCGTATCGGTGATAAGTTCCGTGCAGCAGATGTACGCGTTAGCTTTCATCCAGGTCAGTTTTGTGTGCTTGCCTCAGATAATGAAGGCACAGTTGAAAAGTCAATTACTGAGTTTGAGTATCATGCAGATATTATTCGTTACATGGGTTACGGTCGTAAGTTTCAAGACTTTAAATGCAATGTACACGTAGGTGGCAAACAAGGTCCCAAAGGGATTATCTCAGCTCTAAAGCGACTAACACCCGAAGCACGTAATACACTTACCATCGAGAACGCAGAGTTCTCATGGGGTATTGATGCCTCACTAGAATTAGTAGACCACTGTGCCTTAGTTCTTGACATTCATCATCACTGGATTGCTAGTGGTGAGTATATTCAGCCAAATGACCCTAAGGTTAAGCGAATTCAAGATTCATGGCGTGGTGTCAGACCAGTTATTCACTACTCTATTAGCAGAGAAGACATACTCATTGATCATTGTGGACAAACTCGCCCAGACTTTCGTGAACTCAAATCACAGGGTTTTACCTCAGCTAAACTTCGTGCACATTCAGAATTTTACTGGAACAAAGAAGTTAATCAGTGGGCTGGAACTTTCTTAGAGTCAGCAGACATTATGTGTGAGTCTAAACAAAAGAATACAGCCAGTAGACAGTTTGCAGAAGAAATAGGTCATGTATGACAATATTAGGCTCAATAATAACTATTATCTTTATACTTGAAATATTATTAGTAATAAGTATTTCTGTATGGCAAATATATAAAGAAGACGTTAAATGGTACATAGATACTAAAACCCAGAAATACTGGCGATAGTTCAATGGACAGAACAATAGCCTTCTAAGCTATCAATCTAGGTTCGATTCCTAGTCGCTGGACCAAATATACACTTGACTTTGATCTCAAATTAGAGTATAATATATACTTAATTGGAGATTATTATGGCAGGATATAATAAAGAATTTTTAATAGATGCTTTTATGAGCAGATATATTACGTGTACGCTTTTATCTATTGATACACTAGAGAGTATGGAAAAAATGGCTTCTGACTTGTATGATCAAGTTGGTCGTGACAAGTTTCGCGTTTATGCTTCCTTAGATGCAGAAGCAATTAAAGAATTTAAAAATTTAAAATAATTTTTTCTGAGGTACACAAGCGTACCACCTAGCCCATTGGCAATAATTATTGCGAACCTAAAATCACGGGCGCAGTTACCTCAGATCCTTATTTATGAAATCATTATGGAAACTATGGGCAAAAGCTCTAGGAGAAAAAGCAGGTGAGGATAATCAAGCTGATCGGGTGGCTATTATTAGAACTTGTATAGTACTAGGGTATATAGTAACAAACTTATTTATTATTGCTGGAGTTATTAGGCATTGGTAATATTTGCCCCGATGGTGGAATTGGTAGACACGCTGGTCTTAGAAGCCAGTGCGCAAGCATCCGAGTTCGAGTCTCGGTTGGGGCACCAGCTATCTCTCTAAAGCGTTATCAGGTTGCGTACACGGTTTGGGGCCGTGTGGTCAAGGTTCGAATCCTTGTAGAGAGACCACTAATATAAAGATTATAGATGTTAAGAGGCATCTTTAAAACTTCTTTTGGGGGGATATAGTTCAATGATAGAACACTAGATTCCGATTCTAAAAACGCGAGTCTGATTCTCGCTATCTCCACCAACTTTTTCACACAACACACTAAGGAAACATTATGTTTACTATCGAATTTTACATTGATAACTTTCAATCAACAAAGAAACTTATCACAAATCAAATTTTTACTGACCCTAAACTGAACAAAGTTGCTCATAAGTTTATTGATGCACAAACCCAGTTTGCTAAAATGTTGGTTCAGAATACTACTGATATGAGCAAGTACTCAGTAGACGGATTTTCTGACATTTTTAATCCAACAAAAGCAAAGGCATCTAAAAATGACTAAATCTCCATTTGAAATTCGTGCAGACCTTTTAAAACTTGCACAAGATCATTTAGAAAAACAGTACACGGCTAATCTTAAGTTTACTACAGAAGCATACATGAAAATGGTAGATGCTGGAGTAGCTGCAACTGAAAATATGCCTAAAATGTCATTTCCTACTACAAAAGATATTCTTGATCAAGCTCAAGAGTTTTATTCTTTTGTGAATAAAAAATAATGAGTTTTTTATCTTATCTTAAACAGCTACTAGAAAAAGATATGCCTATGCAACGTTTTATTGAAGATCACGACCCAAAGTCGGTATACGAAGTAGAACAGCTACAAAGAAAATACGAATTCGTCGTAAAAACAAATCACACATACATTTAATATTAGGAAATCACAATGAGCAGCTTGCAGTTGCATGGACGTACTTATGTAGTATTTGATGCTAACAATAAGGAACATCGAAAATGGTTTGCAGAATTTAATGCAACTCGTAAGTGGGGTACATGCCCTGTACGTTTTGTACTTAATGATGCTCATGGTGATTTAATAACACAACTCCAAAGAGAACTAATACAGTTCTACGTTGATAAAGAGTTTTTTACAAAAAAAGTCTTGGACACGCAGACTTAAAAGCGATGTGATAGTAAGTGGAATTCTTACACTTTCCTCTGCAAAGAGGAATTTTATAACTGTGAATGGGAAAGTTAGGACAATCGGCCTATCTACTAAGGTATCAATCTGCCTATAGTTTCAAAGTCCAAGAAACATAAAAGCCTTGAGATTAAATTCGCATGGGTATAGGTGAAGCATATAGCTTCTTAAAATCACAGTAGAACAGTTATAAAATTAAGATCCTTACGGGACAATCAGGTGAAAGTCCTGAGTTTCTATTTGAGCCGTAAAAGAATAATAATGCAATATAATGTAACTGGTTTAAAAAATTACGGATTTCTTAGTGCTAAATTTTCAGAATCTGATTTAGCACCTTTAAAAAAAGAAATCCATAATATACAAAATAATTTTGAGTTATATGAAAAGCAAAAATACAATACAGAATTAGCTGGAAATATTAAACGAGAGTATGAATTAGTAAAGTCTAAAACTTATATTGAACAACTGTTAGTACCTCTGCTCGATGCATATGATAAAGAATTTAATTACCTAAAAAACTTTAATATTACAACAGGTAATATAGAAATTGTATTAGATACATTTTGGGTCAATTTTCAAAAGAAATATGAGTTTAATCCTATACACAACCACTCAGGACTATATAGTTTCGTAATATGGACTAGTGTTCCATATTACATGGAAGAAGAGCGCAAATTATCTCCTGGAGTTGAATCTAATTTTAATACGGCTGGAATGTTTAGTTTTTTATACAATGATAGTATTGGAGCAATAAAATCCTGTAATATTCCAGTAGATAAAAAAAGAGAAAATAATATAGTAATTTTCCCCTCTAATTTTCAACATATGGTATACCCATTTTTTTCTAGCGATGAATATCGAATTAGTGTTTCTGGTAATTTTAAATTGAAGGTTTAGGATATAATAAAATGATTAAATTAAATAAGTTTTTAAATGTTATCAATTACACCATACACGATAAATCATTTTTAGAAAACACAATCTACAACCAAGAAACAGACTTGGTATGTGAGATTAGTTATGGTAATTCAGATCACTACTTAACGTGCGTATTTGATGTAGTCAGTCAAGAAATTTTAGAAATCACAGCTGAAGATTACGCACAAGAAAACTACTATCGCTGGACTACACAAGACTTTGTGGAAACACAAGAAAAACAAACAAATGCTGTAGGTAAAAAATACTGTGAATTAGAAGTTGCAGAAGATATTCTAGAAAAAGCATCTGCTATTGTTGATGGTAGAGCTTATGATACTAGAGTTTCAGTGCCCTTTGAACTTAGTGATGAAGACTTTATGGTGTTTGCTCGTACTGCACATGAAAAAGACATTACTTTTAACCAATTAGTGGAACGTGCTTTACGTTCTGCTATTGATAATCATTCCCTAAAGAAAGAATTTTAATATGGTAAAACCTAAAAAACCTGTCGGTTCAATCCCAATGCAGCCAGCAGGACCTCGTGTTCCTGCAATGCCTATGACACCTCCAAAAAAGAAACCTAAATATTAAAGATACATTATGGCTTACAGAGCAAAAACTAAAACTCAGGCAGCTGTACGTAGACAACTACGTAAGCGTAAATAATTGTGGCTAAATTTAAAGCGCACCATAAGCGTAGTATTAAAGCTACAGCAAAACGAGTACTAAAAAAGAAATAATTAGTATGCCTCTAGTGTAATTGGCAGCACGTCGGTCTCCAAAACCGTTAGTCAGGGTTCAAATCCCTGGGGGTGTGCCAAAGTATGATCGTATGAAGTTAATCGAAAGTAGTTCTGGACGGGGGTGCGAATCCCCCCAGGTCCACCATAATAGGATTTAACATGGATGAAACATATTCACTTTGGAAGTTTGTTAATGTAGATTGTGTCAACTACATTTGTATTAACAATTATTCCAGAAGACATGCTAGACGTATTATGGTGGGCCTGTTTTAGAATCGACAGGGCAATAAGTACAAAGATGGACGGTCCGACAGAGTTGTCGTTAACACTAAACAAAAGTAAACGCAAACGACTCACAGTTCGCATTAGCAGCCTAAACTCTGCTTAGGGTTCCGCCAGTTCCTCGTAACAGAATACTGGCACCAAATATCGCGGTGAGTCAGGGTAAAGGCAAGTCTCATAAGCTCCGCCTAGAAGGTTCGAGTCCTTCCGCCGCAACCAATTAGTACAAGATGAAAAAATTAAATATTCAGCAAGTTAAAGCTTATATAGAGTCACAAAGTCCAAGTACTAAAATCTATATTGGTGCAGACTCTATAAGAGTAAAGCGACATAATCGCTGGTATGCTGAATATACGTTAGTAGTTGTAGTACATATTGATGGTTGTCATGGTTGTAAAATTTTTGGTGAAACACATACAGAATTAGATTATGACCAAAAGCAGAGTAAACCCTCCATGAGACTTATGAATGAAGTGTATAAAGTATCTGAGCTATTTCAGAATTTAAAAGAAGTTCTAGAAGATCGTAAGGTAGAAGTACATCTAGATATTAATCCTGATGTCTCTCACGCATCTAGCTGTGTTGTTCAGCAAGCTATTGGTTATATAAAAGGTACGTGTAATGTAATACCAATGGTTAAACCAAATGCATTTGCTGCCAGTTATGCAGCCGATAGATATAATAGTTTGAAAACGGCATAATATGGAATCACTAGTATACAGATTACGTAAACGTGCAGAAATACGTAGACAAATTAAAGATCGGAAAAGTGTTCAAGAGGGCGCTCCTGACCGTATTGCAGATTTATTAGAAGAAGCAGCTTCGCGAATAGAAGATCTAGAGGCTGAAGATAAAGAGTTAGAAGAATTTTTTATTAATATTAAAGAACTTGCACGTAAGTTAGACATAAAATAAAGTATGCAGGTGTTAGTTTAGTGGTAAAACCTCGGATTGTGATTCCGATATCATGAGTTCAATTCTCGTACGCCTGCCCAAACATACCCCTATAGTTTAATGGTAAAACGGCGGATTTATATCCCGTAAGCAACAGATAATTGGTTCATGTGGGTTCGACTCCCGCTGGGGGTACCACATATGGCAATAACATTTAAAAGTATTAAATCCCTAAAATTAGGATTACTTGATTTCTTTGATTTCGGAAAGTATCAGAATTGTAGGGTTGACTCTATAGTTGAAATGGATTATAATTATATAATGTTCTTACACAATAACAATCAAAATATGTTTAACTCAGAAGTCGTAGATAGATGTATATTATTAAAAAGTGTAAGAGATAATGAAAAACATTATCAAGAAGAAATATTACCATTTGAGGACATACCATTTTGACAACAGAAAGTCAACTTAAAGAAATTACGGGTATTCTGCAAGAAGAGTGTGCAGAAGTAATCCAAGCAGTTAGTAAAGTAAATCGTTTTGGTTTAGATAATTTTAAGCCAGGAAACAATAAAACTAATAGACAACACCTAGAAGAAGAATTAGGTGATTTAGTTGCCATGATCAATATCATGTGTGAAACTAAATTAGTAAATGAGCATAGTATTGAGGCAGCTGCCCGTGCTAAATTGGAAAAACTTAAACAATGGTCAACTATATATGAGTAAAGGCTCAACCCCTAGACCCTTTAGTGTTGCTAACGAAGAGTATGCCTCACGTTGGGATGCTATATTTGCTAGAGATAATAAGCCAGAATATGAGGCTGATGATGGTGCGCTTACAGATGAGCAAATTAAACAAATTATTGCAGGTGCAGAAGTCAATTCAGATACTGGCGAATATACTGAGTGCTCACTAAGTGAGCTACCACCATCAAGATATAAATAATATTTATGCGGGGTTCGTATAGTGGTAATACCTTAGCCTTCCAAGCTAATGCTGACAGTTCGATTCTGTTACCCCGCTCCAATACGCAACGGTGGCAGAGTGGTCAAATGCACGGGATTGCAAATCCTGAAAACCGTGAGTTCAAATCTCACCCGTTGTTCCAGTTTTAGGTTCCAAGGTGTTCATGGACGCACACAGCACTGTCACTGCTGAGGAGAGGGATCGTTACCCTCTGGTACCGCCATAATTTTGCAATGCTCATTATGAGGTTGCACACGGGCAGATTGCCCAAATGTTCTTGCTTATAAAAGGAGAAAATATATGACAGAACTTAGAGTTGGTACCATTAATTTTGGACCATTTAATCGTACGTTAATTGGATTTGATCAGGTTTTTGACACTTTAGAGTATCGAAACTCAGTAAATTATCCACCTTATAATGTAATTAAATCCGATGAGAATAATTACACTGTTGAAGTTGCGGTAGCAGGCTTCAAGAAGAAAGAAATTACAGTACAGTTAGATAAGGAACAATTACTGATAAAAGGTATAAAACAAAAAGATGAACAAAAGCAACAGTACTTACATCACGGATTAAGTGCTAGAAGTTTTAATCATCAGTTTACTATTGCTGAGCATATGGTTGTAAAGTCCGCTTCAATGGAAGACGGTATTCTTACAGTAGTATTAGAAAGAAAATTGCCAGAATCTAAAAAACCTCGTATCATTGAAATAGAGTAAACCATAAAGAGGACTAGCCATTAGGTTAGTCCTCTTTTTAGTTTGTAATTTTGAATCTATAAATATGCACTTGAATAGTGCATTAAAGTTTGATATAATATCAATCTATTCATTCGATTATAGTTATTAGAGTGAAAAGTAAATTTTGCGAGTGTGGTGAAATAGGTAGACGCAAGGGACTTAAAATCCCTCGCCGCAAGGCATGCCGGTTCGATTCCGGCCACTCGCACCAAGTCAGCAGGGCTGTTAGCTCATTAGGTTAGAGCAGTGGACTCATAATCCATTGGTGGAGTGTTCGAATCACTCACGGCCCACCAAACAACTAGTAAGGAAATTAAGTGGCAACTAAGAATAAAGCAACACCAGCCCCGTCTGGAAAATCAAACAGATGGGAAGTTAATCGTAAACGTAAATTGGAAAAACAGTTAAAGTTGCAGCCAAACAATGAACAAGTAAAGTTAGCTTTGCAAAATATTCATCGTCGTCGTAAAACTCCTACTAATCGTGAATGGTCAAAAAGCTGGATTCGCATAGCAAAATTATTTAAATTATTCTCGGGTAGGTTTGATCGTAGTATTATGAGTTCAAATCAAGCAGTAGCAGGATCAGCTCTACAAAAACCTGGTAAGTTTGTACAACAATCACAAAAACTAATGCAAGTGTCAGATAAAAATTTCTTCTCACTTGGTGCTCGCCTTCAGGGCGGTAAGTAAGGATGGATATTTTAGATTGTTATATACTATTTTGTTTAACAACAGCAATTACAGCAGCAATAGAACTACTTCATCCTGTTATACTAAAACAAACTGAAAATGCAGGAACAGTTGATTCAAAACTAACAATTTATACAGTATTTATTGTAATAAGTACTATGTTTGCTCCTTTTATATTTTTTAGCTGTATAATTCCATCATGGGGAGAACGATTTAAAACTTCTCTTCATAAAGGGCTATTCCCTGAAGAATAAAAAATTTGCAGTTGCACTGTAGTGCCAAATTGTGTATAATATATACTTAAACAGCAAATCAACAATCATGAAAACACTATCATTTAAATACACAAAAGCAGACGGAACAACATCAAATCGAGTACTGGCAGTAATGGTATCTCCTAATACTATGTATGAAGGCATTGATATCAGTAGTCTTGAGTCAGTAGAAATGGCTATGTTTGAAGTAGCTATGGATGCAGCTTATACAGATTATCTTAATAAAGTAACTCTTATTAAAGATGAGTATGACTTGAACAACAATTATCGTAGGTTTGATCCTACTAAAATGACTGATGTTGAGATTGAAGTTGTTTAAGTATTGACTAAAGTCGAAACAGTTATGTAGTAATTATGGAACAAAAAATTAATAATCCTAGAAAATTTAGAGTTTGGGATAGTAAACTACTACATGATAGCTTACAGTTATGTGTACAGTATCAAACCGCAATTGAAGAATCAATAATGAGTTCAGAAAAAACTCTAGAAGAAAACGAAGTACTAATTTCAACATTACCTACAGAAACTCTTTACGATTTAACTAGTTGCTATATCTCAATGTACGAAAAATTATTAGCTGAAGGTTTAATTCAATCTAATATTAATCTTGCAGGTTTAAATAAAAATAACATTCATTAAGGAAAAATAAAATGGCATGGACAGACGAAGACAAACAATCAGTTATCGAAGCATATAAAGCAGGTAACCCTACTCCTGAAAACTCTACAGAGTTGATTAAAGAAATTGCTGAAGACATGGAACAAAGCGCTAATGGTGTCCGCATGGTTCTAGTGCAGGCTGGTGTTTATGTGAAGAAAGAGGCATCAACCTCAACAAGTAAAACTAGTACATCTAAATCCACAGGTGCTCCAAGAGTTAGTAAAGAGTCGCAAATTGCTGAACTCCGCACAGCTATTGAAGCAAAAGGTGGCGAAATTGACGATGAAATTCTTAGCAAGCTGACTGGTAAAGCAGCTGCATATTTCACTAAAGTTATTACTGGTTAATAATTAGGCAGCCTAGTGCTGCCTTTTTTATTTATAATTAAGGTTTACACGGAGAACTTATATGGCGACACGCAAAAAATCAGCTAGTGAAGACGAATTAATGACAGAATCGAATATTATTCGAGTTATCCGTCTACTTGAACCTACTGAAGAAGGTGTCAAACCTATTACTAAAAAAGACGCTTGCCAAATTCTTGGTATGGCGTATAATACTACACGTCTTGGTACTATTATTGAGGATTTCAAAAAGACACAAGCCCGTAATGCTGAACGCAGGGCTGCGTTACGTGGTAAGCCTGCAAGTAAAGAAGATATAGTTTATATTATATCTGAATATCTCAATGGTGAAACCATTGACGCAATTTCCAAGATGACCTATCGTTCTAGTAATTTTATTAAACATATATTAGAATCAAATTCTGTACCAATTAGAATTCCTGGTCACACATACTTTAAACCAGAACTTATACCTGAAGGCGCTATGCGTGAAAGATTTCAAGTTGGGGAAATAGTTTACTCTGCGCGATATGATAGTTTAGCCCGTATTGATGCAGAACAAAAAACACAAAAGTATGGTTATATTTATAGAGTATGGTTGTTAGCAGAAAAATGGCTACAGTCAGCTAATCAAGAAGCTTACGAGTTGGCTTCATTACAACATCTTCGTGAACTTGGTGTAAGGATTTAAAATGACTGAACACGAACCTGAATTCTATGAAAAACTAATATACGAGAACGAGCCAAAAGGTTATCAGCTAAAGTTAGTTGTTAATGAATTTAGGGGGCTTCAGTATATACACCTACGTAAATATTTCTTATCGTATGAAGGTGAATATATACCTAGTAGAGAAGGTGTAAGTATGGAGGCTTCCATTCATAATATCTTATCCTTACTAGAAGGACTAATGGAAATATGTTCTTTTGAGGAGTCAGATGCCACTATACTTGAGTTTTTTAGTGCTAAGTTAGCTACTAAAAACTCTAGCTTGCCCTAGACTCTTTAATTTGTTATAATATATTATAAATTAAGGAAAAGCCATGAAAAAGACAGTTGCAGTATTTATACACAACCCACAATGTGAAACTGAATGTGCTTTGGGTATGATTGAAGGATTAGTTAATGACTTCAACATCCGTACTTTTGGTATTGCTGAACTTAATATTGAATTCTTACGAACAGTAGATGCAGTTGCATTTCCTGGTGGTATTGGCGATGCAGATGATTTCTTTGATATTTTTACTGAAACTCACATTGATGCCATACATACTTTCATAGGTGTATTTAACGGCAAGTATTTAGGTATTTGCATGGGAGCATATTGGGCAGGACCTGATTACTTTGATGTAGTAGTTGATCTAGAGGTAACACAGTATATTACACAACCTGTTGCAGATATTGACTATGAAGGACCTACTGTTGCAAATGTAATATGGGATGGTAGTCCTGAAACAATGTACTTCTATGATGGCTGTGCTATCGTGGGAGACAATATGGATGGAGTAGTTGCTAGATACGCAAATGGTAGTGCTATGGCGGTTATCCAAGGTAACATAGGCGTTATTGGGTGTCATCCTGAAGCACAGCCTTCATGGTACGATGATGTTGAAGATAATTATAAACATGATTATTATAAATGGACTCACAAAGAATTATTGGCAGACTTTGTAAAAGAACTAGTGAACGAATAAAATTCTGACTTGAACTTTATTATTAAATATTGTATAATATAGATTATGAATAAATTAAAAGCCTACCTTGACGAAGCCTCAATTTCCTATTATTCTGGAAGCCCCATCATCTCTGATGAGGCTTTTGATCGTCTAGCAGAAAGTTCAGGATATTCTAAGTTAGGTGCTAAACAGCATGATAATATTGCTAAACATTTATACCCTATGTATAGTTTGCAAAAGTATTATGCTGATGAGGGTGAAGCCCCTTTAAAAGGTGTTACAAACATTAGTACAACACCTAAACTTGATGGTGCAGCAGTAAGTCTTCTTTATATCAATGGCGAGTTAGTACAAGCACTAACTCGTGGTGATGGTATTGAAGGCACCGACATTACAGAAAAACTAATTTCTAGAAAAGACTTAGTTCCTTTAACAGTCCAAAGATTAGGTATGTTTCAGGTTACTGGAGAAATTGTAGCAATAAAAGAGATTCCTAATAGTCGTAATTATGCTGCTGGTTCATTGAATCTTAAAGACTTTAATGAATTTAAAACCCGTGCAATTTCATTCTATGCATATGGAGTATACCCATATCAAGCTAGTGAATTTGTAAAAGATATGATACTATTGAAAGTCCAAGGGTTTCAAACAGTTCTAGAAAAAGATTTGCATAATATTTACCCCTGTGATGGGTTAGTATTTAGAGCAAACAATAACGAAGAATTTGAAAACTTTGGATACACAGCCAAACATCCACGAGGTGCTTACGCTAGAAAAGAGCGTCAAGAGGCTGTAGAGACTACAATCCTATCTGTTGAATGGAGTGTGGGTAAGTCTGGTAAAGTTACTCCAGTAGCTCATTTAGATCCAATTTATATTGGTGACAAGTTAGTGAGTAAAGCAACATTAAATAACCCTGGGTTCATAGAGATGTTGGATATTTGTATAGGCGATCGTGTCGGTGTAGTACTAGGTGGAGAAATTATTCCCTGTATTACTCACAAGGTAGCAGCATAATAAAATTCAATTATTCGAGCTATGGTCTAGGCATACAAAAAATAGACTTGTCAAAGCATTCCATTTCCTGTATAATTACTACTTAAATTGAAAAAACTATGCAAAAGATTGAAATTCCTACAACTTGTCCTTGCTGTTCCTATAAACTGGAAATGGTAAATGAACAACTGTTTTGTAGAAATCTATCGTGCGAGGCTCAATTAGGTAAAAAGCTAGAGCATTTTACTAAAACTCTTGGTATCAAAGGTTTTGGACCAAAGACTATAGAAAAACTAGGTCTAGCTGATATAACTGAACTTTTTTACTTAGATAGGGATTCTGCAATAGAGTCTTTAGGTAGTGAAAAAGTAGTGGATAAGCTCTTAGATGAAATCGAGAGAGCTAAAGGTGCTGATCTAGCCACCGTTTTAGCCGCTTTTTCTATCCCATTAGTGGGTGGAACAGCTTCTAAAAAAATTGCTGGTGTAGTTAGTTCTATAGAAGAAATTACTCAAGAAACTTGTAAACAAGCAGGTCTTGGTGAAAAAGTTACTTCTAACTTACTGAATTGGATTAATCTGGAATATCCAGAAATGAAAGAGTTCTTGCCATTCTCTCTCAAGTCCGACAATGTTAAATCTAGTAAGACTGATGGCCCCACTGTCTGTATTACTGGTAAATTGACTTCATTTAAAACAAAAGCCGAAGCAACTAAGATATTAGAGGCCGCAGGTTTGATAGTAGTAGAGTCTGTAACAAAGACGTTAAAATACTTAATAGATGAAGAAGATAAAGGAAGTACCAAACGCAAAAAAGCAGAAGAATATGGCGTAACAATAGTAACAAATCTAAAAGATTTTGTATCGAAAATTTAAAAAAGAGAAAAATAAATGACTGAAAAAGCTAAAAAATGGTCTGACCAAGCTGTTGCTCAACTTTTGTCCATCGTAGGCAATCAGAGTCCAGTAAGTGTCGAGCGGGTTGAGCAAGCAGCTGAAGCCTTGAACGTAACTGTACGTTCAGTAGGAGCCAAATTGCGTCAACTAGACCGTGAAGTTGCTTCTATGGCTAAGGAAAAGGTTTCTGCCTTTACACCTGAGCAGGGCGCTGCACTGTCTAACTTGGTAACAAGCAATTCTGGTGCAATGACTTATAAAGAAATCGCTGAACGCTTCGCGCAAGGTACTTTCACTGCTAAGCAAATTCAAGGCAAATTACTTGCTTTAGAATTGACTGGCAATGTTAAGCCAGCTGAAAAAGTTGAAGCTGCTCGTACATATACAGAGCAAGAAGAAGCCACATTTATCAAAATGGCTCAAGCAGGTAAATATATTGAAGAAATTGCTGTTGCCTTAGGTAAGAGCATCCCTTCAGTGCGTGGTAAAGCTCTCAGCTTGACACGTAAGGGTCAAATTGATCGTATCCCTGCACAAAAAGATAGCCATGCTAAAAACGTTATTGATCCAGTGCAAGCATTGGGCAACGATATCGTTAGCATGACAGTTGCTGAAATTGCTAAAGCTGTTGATAAGACAGAACGTGGTCTTAAGACCCTTCTTACTCGCCGTGGTATTTCCGTTAAGGATTATGATGGTGCAGCTAAGAAAGCCAAAGCCGAAGCTAAAGCAGCTTAATTGTAACACTTAAAGTTACTTAAAGGCCAGGAGTTATTTTTAGCTCTTGGCCTTTTTTATTTGTACTATGAAAATCACAATTACATACCACGATACAGATTCCTTCACTGCAGAAGAAGTAGTTAAGCAAGCTGAACATAACTATGGTAAGTCTATTAAAGTGGATATTACACCTGAGTCTAATAAGCCTCATGATTTAATATACTTTGGACTACAACAAATCATAACACACCAACAACTGGGACTTCTCTTTGACGATAAGTTTGGTTACCAGGCAAGTATTCAAAAATTACGCAATGAAACTCTATATAAATTACAAGAAATTTTAGACCAAGTAATTATTGACAACGAAAGTAAGGTAGAGTAAATGGATATTAGCGCAGTTGTCATTAATAAACTACTAACAGAAAAGAATTTAGATGTTTGGAGCAAATTAAAGCTCGCGTTTCTTGACCCTGCCTACTCCTCGGTATATAGTTTAATTACTAGATACTATGACAAGTATAGTACTATACCATCGTTCGATGATCTAGACGCTATTGCTAGAGAGGGGTTGGCACAAAAAACGCTAGCAACTCTTCGTCTTATTGATGAGACTGAAATTACTGCTGAAGTGGCATTAGATGCCCTTATAGATCAGTATACCCAAAATCAAGCTATTGCTTTATTGGATAAATTTATTGATAAATTACCAGTATACGATAGTACAGAAATAAAAGATAATTTAGCGAGTATAGTACTAACCTTAGATGAAAAAACTCTAACAACAGAGGGTGTGTATACCATGAACGATATCATGGTATTTGTTCGCCCTGATGAACTAGCTAAAAATCGTGTACACTTAGGATTGAATAATACTTTTGATTCTGTACTAGGTGGTGTAGCTAGACAAGAACTAATATTAATTGGTGGTAAGCGTGGCTCTGGTAAGTCTATTACTTGTAGTAATATTATGATTAACCAATATGAAGCGGGTAATGCTTGCATCTATTTTACTATTGAGATGGAAGCTCACGAGACACTACAACGCAACATGAGTATCTTAGCTAATGTTAATCACCAAAATCTTAAGAACAATACTTTAACTGATATTGAACTATTAAAAGTAGTAAAAGCTCGTGCAAATATGTACGAAGACTCTGACAAATTAGTAATGGATTTTCTTAAAGATAAAGATCAATATAAGTTTGAAGAAACCTTAGTAAGAGAATGTAGTCTTAAAGAACATAATCAAATGGTAATTATTGATGATAGGGCATTGACCCTAAGTTCGATAGATTTACACCTTGGAAAAATGAAATCCCGTTTTGGAGATAAGTTTGCGGTTGCCGTCATTGATTACTTAAATCAAATTGTAGTAGAGGGAGCTAGTCAATTCGATTGGCAACCACAAATTATTATCTCTAAGAAACTAAAAGAGATGGCACGTAAATATGACATCGTAATGGTTAGCCCATATCAAATTGATAATAGTGGTGAAACTCGATTTGCTAAAGGTATTCTAGATGCAGCAGATATTGCCTTGCTTATGGAAGCTAATACCAAGGAAGATGCCGCAATGAGTTTTGAAACCACAAAAATTCGTGGCGCTAAAGAAATGAAATTTACTAGCGGTATGGATTGGGAAAGTTTACGAATTAGTCCTATATCTATTGAAAAACCAACCCAACCAGAAGATAAACCTAAAAAGATTAAGCGAGCAGGTAAGGTAGAAGAACCTGCTGCTGATCTACCTTGGGATACATAATGAGCGACCCAGTACTAGAATTACTTAAAGATAAAGGTGTTGCTTTTTCTGTGTCTGGTAGAGACTATGTTACTAAATGTTTTAATCCTGACCACAACGACTCTAACCCTAGTTTTAGAATTGATAGAGGTACAGGAATAGCGCACTGTTTCTCTTGTGGCTTTAAAACAAATATATTTAAATATTATGGTTTATTAACTAATAATGTTTCAGTTAGAGTAGCCAAACTAAAAGAGAAACTTAATACTTTAAAAGAATCAACAAATGGTTTAGAGCCCTTAGACGGAGCTAAACCAATTAATCGTTCATTTAGAAATATATCTACACAGACATTAAAACACTTTAAAGCGTTTGAAACCGATCAAGTAGAAAAAATGATTGATAGAATTGTTTTCCCAATAACTGACGTTAGAGGAAAAACAATGTGCTATGTTGGAAGACATAGTATGTCAAATGGAAACCCTAGATATGTGAACTATCCTAGCGGCGCTTCTATTCCATTATTCCCAGCAAAATTTCAAGAAAAGCACAAAACCATTGTTCTAGTAGAAGGCATATTTGATATGCTTAATTGTTATGACAAAGGTTTAAAAAATACTGTATGTACTTTTGGTACAAGCAAATTACTAAACGAAACTAAAGAAAAAATGTTGAGTTATAAAGTTATGGGTATTGAAAAAGTATTCATTCTTTATGACGGAGACGAAGCAGGTAGAGAAGCCGCTAAAAAGATTAAACCTTTAATCGAAGAGGCCGGATTCTTAACCGAAATTATTGATTTACCAGAGGGACAAGATCCTGGTGTAATCACGCAAGAGGATGTAAACTCTTTAATAGAATATACAAAAATATGAAAAAAATTGCAATTATAGACAAAGCACCAAGTAAAAATAATTATAGTAATTATTTTAATTTTGATTTTGATCTCTATCATATGAGTTCAGTACCAATTACTAAGTTACTTAAAAAAGATGTAGACTTAGAAGTTAGTTTAGATGAGTATGACATGGTAGTTCTAGTAGGCTCTGAAGCCGCAAAAGAATATGCAAAGATTAGTTCAGTAACTAATTATGCAGGACAGTTAATGCATGACAAATTTGTATGCATTACAAATCCAGCAATGCTACACTTTAAGCCAGAAGGAAAACCAGACTTCCAGAGATCAGTTGACCGTATTCATAAGTATGTTGAGGGTAGTATTAGTAACGCCAGTATTACAGGTGATTACTTAGGTATCGTTGATACAAAGCAAGCAGTAAAATTTCTAACAGAAGTTTTAGAAAATGCTCAAGGCTATGTAGCAATGGATACAGAAACTACTGCTCTATACCCAAGAGACGGATATGTGCTAGGTCTATCCATTAGTTATAAGGATAAACACGGTGCTTACATATCTACTGATTGTCTTGATAGTGTATGTACTGATCTCTTAGAAGAGATCGTTAAAAAGTACGATATAGTTTTTCACAATATGAAATTTGACATTAAAATGATCGAATATCATATTGGTCTTAAATTTAATAGAGATAGGGTACATGACACAATGTTAATGCACTATGCTCTAGATGAAAATGATAGTCACGGATTAAAACAACTAGCTCTAAAGTATACAGAGTATGGTGACTATGACTCTGAACTAGATGACTTTAAAAAGACATACTGTTCAAGTAAAAGTATGCTACTTGAAGATTTTACCTATGATCTTATTCCGTTTGATGTAATATCAAAGTATGCTGCTATTGATACAGCAGTAACAATTACTCTATTTAATAAGTTCTGGCCTAATCTTCAAAATAATCTTAAAATTCTATCAGTGTATAAAACAATTTTAATTCCTGGCACCTTATTCCTTATGGATATGGAAGAAGTAGGAATCCCTATTGATAGAGAAAGAATGACAGCGGCTGAAGGCTTTTTAGATACACAAATTGCTGAGGCTAAACAAGCTGTTTATGGTTTTGAACACGTTAAACAATTCGAAGCAGATGCTGGGATTATATTTAACCCAAACTCAGTACAACAGTTACGTAAAGTATTGTTTGACTATGTTAAGCTTACTCCTACAGGAAAGAAAACAGGCACTGGAGCAATATCTACAGATGCCGAGGTATTAGAAGAGCTATCAGAGAAACATCCCCTTCCTGCTGCTATTTTAAAAGTACGTCAGCTTGGAAAGATTAAGAATACTTACATTAGTAAAATTTTACCGGAACTTGATAAAGATGAACGAATTCGTACAAACTTTAATCTTATTTTTACCACTAGCGGGCGTTTGTCTAGTAGTGGCAAGTTTAATGCTCAGCAAATACCTAGAGATAATCCAATCATTAAAGGGTGTATTAAAGCACCTAAAGGATATAAAATAGTATCTCAAGATTTGACTACTGCTGAAATGTATTACGCAGCAGTATTAAGTAATGATAAAAATCTGCAACAAGTTTTTACTAGCGGTGGCGACTTTCACTCAACTATTGCTAAAATGGTGTTTGATCTAACTTGTGAAGTTGATGATGTTAAGAATAAGTTTGGTTCTATGCGTCAATCTGCTAAAGCAATTTCTTTTGGTATTCTGTATGGTTCTGGACCACAGAAAGTATCAGATACAGTATCTAAATCAACTGGAGAATATTATGGTATCGATAGAGCAAAACAAGATATTAAGTCCTACTTTGATAAGTTTAACAAACTCAAAGGTTGGCTTAAGTCGCGCAAAGAATTTATTGAAGCTAATGGTTATACTTATAGTTTCTTTGGTAGGAAGCGTCGTCTTATCAATGTGTTTTCCTCTGATAAAGGAATTGCGGCGCACGAAGTTAGAAGTGGTATTAACGCAGAAATACAATCCCTAGCCTCAGACATGAATCTATTTGGGGCTATGGATACTATCAGTGAAATTAAATCTAAAAATATAGATGCACAAATATTTATGTTGGTTCATGACTCAATAGTAGCTTTAGTTAAAGACGAATGTGTAGAAGAATATTGCGAAATCTTAAAAAGAAATACTCAAAAAGATCGCGGATGCTCAATTAAAGGACACCCTATTGGAGTAGATCAAGAAATAGGTCAGGATTACAGCTTTGGAAAATTCGATAAACAGTATCTCATTGAAGGAACTAGCTTATCCAATATTTAAACTAGGTTTAAATAAACCGGAAACTGTTGATGGGGTAATATTTTACTTATATCAATATGTTTCCGATGAGCAGGAACAAGTTAGTAAATTAAAAATAGTAGATGATCTAAATATTAAAAAAGATACTTTATCCTTACGCAGACTTAAATTAAAATCAGAAAATATTGATTTATTTAAAATAAGTAAAGCAATTTACTTTTTAGGTGATTTAATAAAATTATCTACACCACATACTTGGTTTATAGATTCCAAAGGTGTAATATTTAAATATATAAAAAGCACTAAAGCTGAATTAACTTTTCATAAAGTTATACAAGTAATACCAATTAAAACTGGTGGTGCTATAATAGAAGTAGAAAATATAAGTACTAGATTTAAAGCCTTATATACTCCTGAAAGTGCTAATAGATATGCAGGCATTTTAAACTATGGAAAATCTTTAATTTTATATGGTTTTTATAGTCAGGAACACTCAAAAACTTGGAGAAGGATATAATGGCAAAAGCTATAATTTCAAATAAAATATATTTGGATGTTACGCCTGAGATAGCAAAAAAATTAATTAATAATCTTACTTATAAAATACGTAGAAATATTCCTGGTGTTAAAAACCATTTTGTACAATACGATATAATAAAAAACTATAAAGTACTTCCTAATAGTATTATGTCTATACCAGTTGGTAGAATTGATTTAATTCCTGAGAATTATGAAATTCAAGATAAAAGAATTATATGTGATCTTCCCTTCCCTGACCCTAAATTTCCACTAAGAGGAACACAACTTGACGTATTTAATGAAGTAGATGATACTTGCTTTATTAATGCTATGGTAGGTTGGGGTAAGACATTCACTGCCCTACATATTGCTAGGAAGCTAGGTCAAAAGACTTTGATTGTATGCCATAATACAATGCTTAGAGATCAGTGGGTAGAAGAAGTAGAAAAACTATTTGAAATGCCTGTAGGTGTAATTGGTTCAGGAGAGTTTGATATTGATCACTCTATAGTTGTAGGCAATATTCAAACCTTAACTAAGTTAGTGCCTAAAATTTGCAAAGAGTTTGGTACTGTTATAGTTGACGAAGCACACCACTGCCCCGCCAGTACTTTTACAACATTTATTGATGGTATGTATGCTAGATATAAAATAGGTCTTAGTGGTACTATGCAGCGTAAAGATGGCAAGCAAGTACTATTTAGAGACTTCTTTGGTAGTAAACTATATCAACCACCTCAAGAAAACACATTAACACCTACAGTTCAAATAGTAAAAACTGGAATTGCGCTGTCTCCTGGAGACACTTGGGTTAAGAAAATTAACAACTTACTATATGACACAGATTATCAAAGATTTATAGCTGCAGCAGCAAATCTTCAGATTGCTAAAGGTCATAAAGTGCTTATAGTTGCAGATAGGGTAGAGTTTTTACAACAAGTAGGAGAACTAATTGGTGAAACGTGTGTGTGCATTACTGGTGGAACAACCTATGAAGAAAGAGTCCTGCTCAAAGAACAAGTTGAATCAGGAAAAAAGAATTGCATTGCTGGAAGCCGACAAATCTTTGCAGAAGGTATATCGGTCAATATCCTTAGCTGTGTAATCTTAGCAGTACCTATCGCCAATGATGGTTTACTAGAACAAATTATTGGGCGAATAATGCGTCAGCATGAAAATAAATTATCGCCCTTAGTTCTAGATATGCAGTTTAGTGGGGTAAGCGATAGAAAACAAAACAAAGACCGTATAGCATTTTATTTGCGAAAGGGATGGACTATATTAGGCTTGTAAAAAATACACTTGCAAATGTATTTAAACAGTGATATAATATATGTTCCAGCAGTAATTATGGCTCTATTCTTTAACCTAAAAACACTTGAAGAACAGTCAAACGGTGATGCGAGTAAATTTATGGCTATGCTAGAATATCATTATTCTAAAAAATTGCCATTAAAGTACTCTAGGTTTAAACCAAGCAAAATACCTCTAACTGGTAGCTGTTTTATATTAAATCCAGCACCCCTATTTGCAGATAAGTCAACAGATATACTATTCAAAATTCAATATCTAAAACTAGCAGCTAGACGTGATTACAATTTATATAAACAGTACAAATATCGAGGATTAGAATTATCCTATTTCCCCGATATAAACATTGATCTAATTAAAAACAATCCGTTATTAATAATAACAGAAACAGAAATACTCTTTAAATACGAGGAAAATTAAAAATGGCATTAGCATTTACAGCAACTAAAGGTAAAGCAGTTAAAAAATCTTTTGACGCCTTTGAATACAAAGACGGAGAAAATACAATACGATTAATTGGGGGAATTTTACCTCGTTACGTTTATTGGTTAAAAGGTACTAACGGAAAGGATATTCCCGTTGAGTGTTTAGCTTTTGATCGTGATGCAGAAAAATTTAACAATAAAGAACATGATCATGTTCCTGAATATTTTTCTGATAAGAAGTGTTCTTGGTCTTACAGTGCTAACTGTATTGACTTAAAAGATGGGAAAGTAAAAATCCTTAATTTGAAAAAGAAATTATTTGAACAAATTTGTTCAGCTGCAGAAGATTTAGGCGATCCTACGGATACTGATACAGGGTGGGATGTTGTATTCAAACGTGTTAAGACCGGACCCTTGCCATTTAACGTAGAATATACTTTATCAGTATTACGTTGCAAGAAACGCCCACTTACTGACGAAGAAAAACAGGCGGCGACAGCTTCTGAAAGTATTGATATGAAATATCCACGTCAAACTGCAGAAGAAGTAAAAGCTACACTAGAACGTATTGTTACTGGAGCTGTACCGGAAGAAGATTCTGCTACAGACTCTGAAGCAGTTAGCGATTTAACAGCTTAATAATAAAGCCCCTAAGTATCACTAACTTAGGGGCTTTTTTGACTATAAATAATGAAAGTTTTATTCACAGCAGATATTCATATTAAATTAGGTCAAAAAAATGTTCCTGTAGAGTGGGCTAAAAATCGCTATGAACTGTTTATTAAACAGCTTAGAGATATTCAACAAGAATGTGACCTTTTAGTATTGGGCGGCGATATATTTGATCGTATGCCTACAATGGATGAGTTAGAAATATATTTTGATCTAATATCCTCCATTTCGATTCCTTGCATTATATATGCTGGCAATCACGAAGCTTTAAAGAAAGATACTACTTTCTTTACTAGTTTAAAGCGTAGTACACAGAGACTAAACAAAGATGTTACAGTAATAGATGATTTTTATTCTTTAGAAGATATGGATTTTATTCCGTATAATAAACTAAAAGATTTTGAAGCATCTCCACACATAAATCCTGGTAAGATATGTTTTACTCATGTTCGTGGGGAAATACCCCCGCACGTAAAACCTGAAATGGATCTAGAGCTGTTTGCCGACTACGATGTTGTTTTAGCAGGGGATTTACACAGTTATGAAAATTCTCAAAGAAACATTCTCTATCCTGGAAGTCCAGTCACTACTAGCTTTCATCGTCATAATGTGGCTACTGGAGTTATTATACTTGATACGGATAGTTTAGAACATGAGTGGCGAGAACTACAGCTACCACAACTTATTCGTAAAACTATCAAGGCAGGTGAACAAATGCCAGGTACTGACTACGATCATACCATATATGAAGTTGAAGGTGACATGAGTGAGCTGGGCGCCATGGAGGATAACACTCTAATAGATAAAAAAATAGTGCGAAGAGAAACAGACACTGCACTAATTTTAGATCCTAGTATGACTTTAGCAGCTGAGTTAAAAGAGTATTTATTGTACATCTTGCAACTACCAGATAATACTGTTGAAAGTATAGTACAAGTGTTAAATAACAATTTGGATAAGATTACTACAGAATGATTACATTTAAAGAAATTAGATGGGGTAATGCTTTTTCATATGGTATAGATAATACAATTAAATTAGATAGTGCACCACTTACACAAATAGTTGGTAAAAATGGACACGGTAAAAGTTCTATTGCACTTATCTTAGAAGAAGTATTATACAACCAAAACTCCAAAAAAATAAAAAAAGCAGATATATTAAATAGATATAGCTCTGATAAGTCTTATTCAATAGAACTAGACTTTAATAAAGATAATTCTGATTATACTATTAAAACTAATAGAAGTAGTGCTTCAACTACTATAAAGTTATATAAAGATGGTAAAGATATTAGTAGTCATACTAGTACTAATACATATAAACAGATAGAAGGTATAATCGGCTTTGATCATAAAACTTTTAGCCAAATTGTTTATCAGAGTAGTGTTTCTAGTTTAGAGTTTTTAACAGCAACAGATACTGCTAGAAAAAAGTTCTTAATAGAATTACTAAATCTATCGATATATACTAAGGCATCTGAAAGATTTAAAGAATTAGCATCAGATGCTAATAAACAAGTTGATGCTGTACAAGCCAAGCTATCTACAGTTAGGGCTTGGTTAACTAAGTATGAAAAAGAAGATCTAACTTTAAAAGAACTAGAAGAGGAACCTAGTGCTCCTAGCGAATTAGTATCAAAAACAACTTTATTAAAACATGAACTAACTAACATAGAGTCTACTAATAGAAAAATAGTTCAAAATAATACGTACAAACAAGTTTTATCAAAAATAGTAGTAGATGATCCTGTACCAGAAAAGGTAGATGATTCAGTATTGGCGGGTTTAAAAACTAAACTTGCAAACAAAGATTATCAGCTTAAAGAAGGTATTGCATTATCTAAAAAATGTTCTGGCCCTACTATTAAATGCCCTACCTGTTCTCAAGATATGGATAACAGTACGATGTTTAGCTTAGTAGAGCAGTTCAATGTAAATAAGGTAGGTCTTGAAGAAGATATTGTTAATATTAAAGCGCAAATAAAAACTTTAGATAGCAAAGTAGCAAACTATCAATCTTACCAGAAAAACTTTTCTGAGTGGGAAAAGTATTACGCTTTAATTGATAACGACCTCACTAGTGAAGTATTGGATAAGAACGAACTATCTAATAAAATTACTGAACTAGAAAAAGTTATTAATGAAATTAATAACGCAATTACCAAAGTACGTAATAAGAATAAAACTGTTAATGAGCATAACTCAAAAGTAACAGTTATTTCTAGTCAAATGGCAGATATGCGTTCTGAGCTAGCAGAATATACAGCTGAGTTAGTTACACATACCTCAGAATTATCTAATTTACAGGTTTTAGTAAAAGCCTTCTCTACAACAGGGTTAGTAGCTTATAAAATAGAGTGTCTAGTTAAAGATCTGGAAACTCTTACCAATGAGTATTTAGCTGAGTTAGCAGATGGAAGATTTCAATTATCTTTTAAAATCGCTTCCTCAGATAAGTTAAATGTTGTTATTACAGATAATAGTCATGATGTAGATATCTTAGCTTTATCTAGTGGAGAACGTGCTCGTGTTAATGTAGCTACATTACTTGCTATTCGCAAACTAATGCAAACTTTATCTAACTCTAGAACTAATCTACTAATTCTAGATGAAACAGTAGAGAATCTAGATGCAGAAGGTAAAGAAAAGTTAATTGAAGTTCTCTTGAAAGAAGAAAACTTAAACACCTTCCTAATATCTCATGGATTCTCACATCCTTTGCTAGAAAAGTTGCAAGTAGTAAAACAACGAAATATATCAAGGATAGACAATGGTTGACCCTAGAGCTAAAGGTGCTAGAGCAGAGACTCTTATACGTGATCAATTACGTCAAGCAACAAGTCTAAAATGGGAAAGGGTGCCTGCATCAGGTGCTCTTGACCCTAGACACCAATTAAAGGGTGATCTATACGTGCCAGGTGAAAAGAATCTTTATTCAGTAGAGGTAAAACACTACGAAGAAGATCATTTAACAAGTGCTATTCTTAGTGGTAAAAGTCCTCAATTTTTTGAGTGGTGGTCACAAGCAGTAAGACAAGGTAAACAGGTTGATAAAACTCCTTTGCTTATATTTAAACATGATCGTTCAAAAGTATTCTGTGCATTTGAAGCTATGCCTACTTGTGATTATAGATATATATTTATAAATGCATTGGGTTATGAAGTCTATGTTTCCTTACTGGAAGACTTTGTGAAGTACGAGGATCCAAAATTTATCTCTTGACACATCTTGTCAATTTTGATATAATATTCACATGACAAAAACATTTGAACAAATAAACCACACTGACCCTAAATCGTTAATGATTTTGGATTCCTTGAATCTTGCATTTCGATATAAACACTCAAAGGCAGTAGATTTTGCTACTGACTATATGAGAACAGTCGAGAGCCTGCAAAAATCTTATAAAACTAAAAAACTTATAATTGCAGGCGATATGGGCTCAAGTTCATATCGTAAAGCAATTTATCCGCTTTATAAACAGAATCGTAAAGATAAATACGCAAACCAAACTGAAGAAGAACAACAAGAGTTTGAAGAATTCTTTGCAGAAGTACAAAAGATTTTATCTATGTACGAAGAAGAAGGCAAGTTTCCTGTAGTTCGTTTTCAGGGAGTTGAAGCAGACGATATTGCAGCTTACATAGTAGCAAAACGCAAGCGTTATGAGTTAGACCAGATCTGGCTAGTATCCTCCGATAAGGATTGGGATTTGCTAGTTCAACCTAAAGTATCAAGATTTAGTTATGTCACCAGAAAAGAAATCACAGTTGATAACTGGAATGACCATTATGATTTCCAGCCCGAAGACTATATTAGCATTAAATGTCTTACAGGCGATAGTGGTGATAATGTTATTGGGGTGCCTGGTATTGGACCTAAGCGAGCCGTGGGATTGGTTAATGAATACGGCAGTACTTACGATATTATTGCGAGTATTCCAATTAGTGGTAAGTATAAATACATCGAAGCCCTAAATCAATGTAAAGATCAATTAGAATTAAATTATAAATTAATGGATTTGGTTACCTTTTGTGAAGAAGCAATTGGTACTGAAAATTGTAAACAAATAGATGAAATCCTAGAACTTTATTTAAAATGAACAACTTTATGAATATTAATAGAACATGGGACTATGCTAGAGATTGTGAAATTAAGAACGAAATTTTCTGCTTAGTAGACAGTAAAGAATTTCTGCCACGTCGTGCAAACTGCACAGATGCTGGTGCAGACCTAATGAGTAAAGAAGATTTGGAAATCTATCCTGGCGAACAAAAACTTGTTGGCACAGGAGTAGCAACAAAAATTCCAGAAGGCTATGCAGGCTTTGTATTTAATAGAAGCAGTCAGGGTAAAAAGGGAATTACTATCCCTCACTCAGTAGGCGTTATTGATGCAGATTATCGTGGAGAAATAAAAGTGCTTTTGAAAAATATTTCAGAAGATCCTTATAAAATTTCTCGTGGTGATAGAATTGCTCAACTGGTAATTATGCCAGTTTTACTACCTAAGTTTGTAGACGTTTGGAACGATACTGAACGTGGCACAGGTGGTTTTGGTAGTACAGGAACTTAAATAAAGGAAAATAAAATGTTAGAACTTAAATATAAAAAAGATGGTCATTACACACTAAAAGGTCTCACAGAGGATCATTTAATCACAATTAATACATTGGTATCTCATGTAAGATTAGGTCAAGGCACTGCGGGCTCACAAGCAGCCTATGAGCTTGGTGGCTTATTTGAAGATGAAGGTTTTGACCTCGATGAAATGGAATTAACGATTACTCGTGATATTCCTGAAGAAGATGTTAACTATATGTTTGATTTAACCTAAAATAATACTATGAACCGCTGGACTCTAACTATTCAAGAAGACCCCGATACAGGGGATGGTATACTAGAATTTCCTACCGATCTTTTACAGTCTACTGGCTGGAAAGAAGGAGATAAACTAGAATGGACAGATCTAGGTAATGGTTCATGGTCTTTACATAAGCAAGAGATGGATCTTGTTTTAGTAGAGTGTGTAAATCAGTTTCGTATAAGATATTTAGTAGAAGTGCCAAAAGGCAAACAAGAATGGGCATTAGATACAGTTACTATGAATCAAGCTAAAGAGTTTTCGCAAGAACATTTAACAGAAACAATCGTGTCTAGTAGGGTTATTTCAGAAAAAACTGCATTAGAACTGTGTAAGCAAGACAATGCATATATGTTTACAAATTTGAATAGACCAGAACAAGAAATATTAGCTAGTTTTATAACTAGAGAAGGGGTAGAATGAATGTATCCACAAGAGCACAAGTAATAACACGAAGAACATACAACAGACCACTTACAGACGACGGAAAACAATTTGAAAGCTGGGAACAAACAGTTTCCAGAGTAATAGACCATCAACAATGGTTATGGGAACGAGCCGCTAATAGAGAGTTAACAGATCTTGAATTTGCTGAACTATATGATTTAGAGCAGCTAATGTTAGATCGTAAAGTCTCTATGAGCGGTCGTTCTCTTTGGTTAGGCGGTACAACAGTCGCCCAAAAAAGAGAAGCATCACAATTTAATTGTTCATTTACACAAGTAGAAACAATTTATGACGTAGTAGACTGCCTATGGCTATTACTACAAGGATGCGGAGTTGGGTTTAAACCAGTAGTTGGAACACTAAATGGTTTCTCAAAGCCAATTAAAAATATCAGAGTAGTGCGATCAACTCGTACTGCTAAAGGTGGTAACGAGCACAATACAGAAACCTGGGACTCAGAAAATAAAACATGGACTATTCAGGTCGGTGATTCCGCAGAAGCTTGGGCTAAATCAGTAGGTAAACTAATGGCAGGTAAATATCCTGCTAAAGAGTTAGTACTAGATTTCTCGCAGTTACGACCAGCAGGTGAAAGGTTAAAAGGATATGGATGGATTAGCTCAGGCGATTCGGCAATCAGCACAGCTTATGTGGCAATTGCTAATATACTTAACGGCAGGGCTGATAGTCTGCTCACTCGCATGGATATTCTTGATATTATCAATCATCTTGGTACCATTCTTAGTAGTCGTAGAAGTGCTGAGATCGCTCTATTTGAATACGGACAACCAGAGTGGGAAGAATTTGCAGTAGCTAAAAAAGATTGGTGGTTGCATAATAATTCACACCGCCAACAGTCTAATAACTCCCTAGTATTTAAAGAAAAACCCCTTTATGAAGATCTACGAAAAATATTTGATCTCATGGAAGATGCAGGCGGTAGTGAACCTGGATTTATTAATGCAGTGGAAGCTACCCGTAGAGCCCCTTGGTTCTCAGGATGCAACCCGTGCGTTGAAATCCTTTTGGGAAATAAATCGTTCTGTAATCTTACCGAAACAGATATTGGTAAATTCAAAGGAGATACTGCAGGCTTACATGAAGCGATCAGACTTGCTGCACGAGCAAACTATCGCCAAACTTGCGTAAACTTAAATGATGGTATCCTTCAAGAATCTTGGCATCTTAATAACTATTTTCTTCGTCTGTGCGGTGTCGGCCTTACTGGTATTGCCAAACGCCCTGATATGGGTGGATATGATTACGAATATCTAAAACGCACAGCAACTGCTGCTGCTATTGGTATGTCAGATGAATTAGATTTACCTAGCCCTAAAAATATTACTTGTGTTAAACCTTCAGGTACATTAAGTAAAATTATGGACACTACTGAAGGTATTCATAAGCCTTTGGGTAAATATATTTTTAACAATGTTCAGTTCTCTAAATACGATCCAGTAGTTGAAAAATTAAAAGCTGCTGGATATACTGTTATCAATCATCCAACTGATGATTCAGGTGTTTTAATTACTTTCCCAGTAAAGTGGGATGATGTTCCTTTCCATAAAGTTAATGGTAAGGAAGTAAACTTAGACTCCGCAGTAGAACAGCTAGAGAAATACAAATTAATCCAGACCAGCTGGACTCAGCAGAACACTTCAGTAACGATCTCTTACTCCTTAGACGAAGTAGAAGATATTATTCAGTGGCTGCTAAATAACTGGGATTGCTATGTAGGTGTTAGCTTTATCTATCGTACTGATCCAAGTATGACAGCTAAAGATCTTGGATATTTATATCTTCCACAAGAAGTAGTAAGTGAACAAGATTATAACGAATACATTAAGTTTCTTCAACCCGTTAGTTTAGACGATACAAATAGTTTTGACGAAATTGTATCTGATGACTGCTCAACTGGCGCTTGCCCTATAAAATAAATGGAACAAATTGAACCCCCAAAACAGTACAGCATGAGCTTTACTCAAGATGAATTAAATATGATTATTGCTTCTCTTAGCGAGTTACCTTTTAAAGTATCTCAGCCACTGATTAGCAAAATGATTAAAGATTTCGCTGAAATTACCGCTGCTGAACCTGCTGCTCAACCAGTAGCAGAATGAAAAAAGCCCCTATACTGTAAAGTATAGGGGCTTTTTTTTCACTCTCTGTAGGCTATAATAATTTGTTTACACATTTTACTACGAACGATATCTTCATCTAGAAATCTAATTACTTCTATACTTTCCAAACCTTCTAATCTGTCAACAGCATCTTTAAGACCTGAGTCTTGAATATCTGTTTGATCGGGGTCTCCAGACAGTATTACTTTACAGTTTCTACCTATTCTGGAAAGCAACATCTTAAACTCAGTTTTAGTCATATTTTGGACTTCATCCACTAATATAATTGAGTTTTCAAAGCTAGCTCCTCGCATAAAACCCAAAGGTTTTGGATCTATAGTTTTAGTTTTTAGAGCGTATTCATAAAATCCTGCGCCAAGTGAGCGTTTAAATACTTGGTCAAAAGGATCTAAGTAAGGGGCATATTTTTCCTCTAGTTCTCCTGGTAAGAATCCTAATCCTCTACCAGTTTCTACGTTAGGTCTTGTTAAAATAATTTTTTCTATTCTTCTATGGAATAGCTCTCCTGCAGCGTATGAAGCTGCTACAAATGTTTTTCCTGTACCTGCTGAACCTATACCAAAAATAATTTCATTATTTTTGATAGCTTCTAAATACTCTCCTTGAATAAAATTCAAAGGTTTAACATCTTTAAACCCAAACTCAATTGGATTTTTTGGTTGAGAACTTTGCGCTCTACGAGCTCTTTTTCCTGATGAACTTGCCATACTTACACCTGGTTAGTTAATAAACCAACGCAAACTAAGCGTTGGACACTTAATTAGATTACTTTTTATCAGGAACTTTAGTACCTTCTAATTTTTTATGTTGTTTAACATCTTTACAGACTTCTTTAATTTTACCAGTTTTAGCGTCTTTTTGTTCCACACAAACCTTTTTAGTTTCTGCAGCTAATACTGGACTAGATAGTAGTAAACATAAACCTGCTACAAATATAATATTTTTCATATAATCTCCAAAATTATTTTTCCATCTCTGGTAATAACATCTATTACTGTATAAGTATTATTATTTAAAATAACATATACTGGAACTTCGTTATACTTTTTATTAATAGAGGCCGCGCTAGGTATTAAAGCTAACTGCCCCCATTGTGCCATAATCTTTTGTTGTAAATCGTACGCATCAATCACTATTTGACATCCTTAGTTGTAGCAAATCTTTCACTTGCTGTAAATCCTAAACCTGCAATTACAATATACATCATAGAATCAAATAGTTTTGTATCTATTGTGTGACCAAGTATCATAGCTATAAAAGCAGTGGCACACATTAAAAATGCTAAAAAAGTAATGACTCGTTTACTACTAATTGCTCTACTGTCAGATAACATAGTTTTTAAAGGTTCCATTTAAATCTCCGGATGCGGTGCTTGTTGAGGAGCAGGCTTACCATTAATGTAAATAATGTTAGTACTAGGGGCACTGGTTCCATTAAAACCTTGAGTAGTAGAAAATCCTGGATTAAATGTAGGCTCTATTTTTACTGGATTAGCTTTAGCATAAGTATTTGAATTTTCTTGTGCTTGCTTAATCATGTCGCGTTTCATGTCCATTTCTTCTTTGCTACCACCCGCTAACATAATTCCTGATAGTGTACCTGTTAGAAAAGTAGCAATTGGAATAATCATTTCAAAAAACTTTTGGTCAATAGGACTAATAGCGTTTAATGGCTGGGTAATAAAAATAATTGAGTATAGCACTACAAACACAATGCCAGTTAGCGTAAGCGCAAGACAGATGCCAATAAAGAATTTTAGGCGCGCCATGAGCTGATCTTCAGTATATATAATTGGATTACTTTCCACAGTTAGCTCCTTGTTTTTGTTGTACCACACAAGCACCTGTTGGTGCAACTGATTGATTAAATGTTTGAGTTTGTCCATCTTTGGGAGGTCCTAATCTTGGATCACGTTGGCCTTTAAAAATATGTTCTGGACAAGTTCGGGTAACGTCACATACGGGTACTTTACAAAAATCTTTTTCCCAGTTTGCAGGGTCGTGGCAGGGGTAGCGAAAGCTGTCTTTACCAAAAAATGCTAAACCTACAGGTATTAATAATAGAGCTATTGCCCACTTAAATAGTTTTATATCATTGTGCATTTACTTGCCTGTTTATTTTTTAGCAATTATTGCTTGTATTTTTTCTTGCACTATTTTGGCCCATGATGGCTGAGGGAAATTCCATCCAATAAATGCACCTACTGCTAACCATAGTAAAATATCTAACATAACTTTTCCTTTTATTAACCAGGTAAAAATCTACCTATCAAACCATTGACTAATCTATCTGATAAATCATCCGGTAAGAATTTTAAGAAGCCTAAAAACCAAAGTGCTACGCATCCGTAAATAAATATTTTTAAGCATATATCGAAGGTTTTTTGGTACTCATTCATCTGCCACACCTAGCACTTGTTTGGCACCATTCTATCAATTCATAAGTGCCGATAAAAAATATGAATACGACAAATGCAACTGCACCTATAATCATTCCCCACTCATTTAACTCTGCTTCTTTTTCTTTGCGTTTACGTTCTTGTGCATTAAAAAGTCTAACTTCTTGAGCATCGTCTGAATCCATTTCTGCTTGACGAGCTTTAATTTTATTCCATACGTCAATCTTGCCTGTCTGCATAAACAACATTTTAAGCTCTTCTTCAAATGCCCTGGCCTGTTCTAGTGCCATCTCAATTTGAAGAGCCGTACCCATGTTTGACCCTTTTTTTGACGATTTAGCTTCCATCAATGCTTTAGTGGCAGTGCTTTTAGCATCAAACATTTTACCGATCATAGGAGCCAACGACCCTAAATCGTTAGCAACCTTAGCTGCCTTTTTAACCATGCTAATAGCTGATGTAATACCCGCTAATGCTGTGATTGGATCTATCATACTTACCTCCTATCGGCTTTTTTTCGCCATTCTAAACAAATTACTTTTCTGTTGTATACGTCTCCAGTCCATGTCCACCTAACACATTCGTATTCAGGTTTGGCTTGGGCTAATAATGTTAAGGAAATTAGCACTGCGGATAGCACCGCTTATGCTCCTAGTACATGCTTGGCATGTTCATAATGTTTTTTTCGATCTTCTAGGCCAATTGTGCCACCGTTGATACGTTTAGTTAGGGTAAGGATATCGTCTTTATCCGCCCATTGATTTAAATTATTAGTTTCCCAAAACCAGCATGCCGATTGTGCAGCACCTTCAAAAGTTTCTAGGTATTCTGAGGCTTCTTCTACAGGTATATTTAAACTTGCTGCAAACCAGGTATAATTATCTTTACCTGTTAGCTGTATTAGACCACGGCCGCAATAACGATAACCGTCTCCTGAAGCTTCATCACCATTGCCCATACGATTAGCATATACACGATTAGCTATGGCTTGTTGTTTATTTGGTAGATTGGCATAATGTTGTGCTGTATCTTCATCTGGAAAATATTTTGCAAATGTCTTTCTAAGACTAGCTGCTTTATAGTTAAGATTTTCTTTAAGTGCTATAAATCCGCCAGATTCGTGAGCACACTGAGCAATAAATGCTGCAATACGTTGAGGAGTATCAATTCCGTAGTCTGGTAGTAGTTGTTCTAAGGCACTATGCCATTGAGCTACATAAGGATTTTTAGGTAACAATTGTTTTAATTGCACTAATGTTAAGTTCATTTACTAATTCCCTCAAAAATAATTTTTTGCTTAGCATACCATTCTATCCAGGCGTCAAGTTTAACTGCACAAGTATAATACTCTGTATAATTAACAGTAATAGTCTTAGCTAGTTCTGATAACTTGGAATTTTCTTCTAATTTCTTTAAATTAGGGCAAGCTGTTTGAGACTGTAAGCCCGGAGCTTCTGGAAAACGTGCTGTAATTGGTACAGTAGTGCATCCTGTAAGTAGTAATAAAGATAATAATAAATATTTCATTTTATTTTTTCTGCTGCTGCATTATGCGCTTTTACAAACTCTTGTGGTATTTCACAACGAGAATCGTATTTTACAACTTCTCTGTCAACATACTGTATTACATCGTTACCTCTAGTTTTAACAATTTGTATTTGTTTAACTATTTTTTCTTTGATTTCAGTATTAGTATTTTCTGCTTGTTTTTCAGCTTCAGCTACTTTTACTTCCATCTCTTTAACTTTAGCTACCCAGGCATTTTGATTACTAATAGCTCCTTCAAACCAGGTAGCTATTAAAATAGCTGCTACTGCAGCTATTTGTACTGGTATTCTATACTGAGTTAAAAGTGGTATAGCTTTTACTATAAAACTAGCTACTAGAGCTAGTACTCCTGCTGCAAATAGTAAGTGAAATATCCAGCTAGGTAAAAAGTTCATTATCCACATTATGATTCCATATTATGAAAACTACTAAATATATTAACTAGCATATCACGATATGGTTGTTCTACCATATGTAGGTCTATTAAATATACGTCTAAGTGATCATTTCGTAACAACTCGGCATGATACATAAATTGACCAAATGCTTCTAATTCTTCGCTAATATTTTCGTTTGCATAGTCTTCAAGTACTTGTGCTGCTGCCATTCTATGGGTTGCAGATACAGAACCTTTTACAATTAGTTTTGCTAACGGTAAAGATTTGTTTTCTCGATCACGCATAATTTGATCTCGTTTTTGTTGTGACCATGACTCACCAGGATCACCTCCCCATAAATCCCAAGCCACACGACCTTTACTAGGAAAGCCTTCTTCTCCACTTGAAAATCCTGTTGCTTGTTTATCAACGGCATGACGGCTGAAAAAACTATGCATTCTTAGCACTGTGCTTTCAGATAGATTTTCTTTATTCTTTAACTGATTTGCGCGAGCAAGACCTACCATAGTACCGCCTTGATGACCTTCTTCACGCCACTTTAAAGCACGTACTGCTGCTGCTGCCATACCGTCTGTGGGAGTATACATTTTAGCTTCTTTAACGCTGTTATCAATCTCATCTAAGATTGTTTCTATTAAGTGGTCTAGCTGTTCGAGCTCTTTTATAAGAGTTTCATATGATTTTGTCATTTTTATCCTACTTATGTTAACGAAGGAATTTTTGTTAAAGTTTTTACTTTGTGACCTACAATAGTGTCTGTTGGCTTATACTTATTGTCTGCATCAGGGCGATATAAGCGAATAAGAGCACCAGGATCTTCTTCTGTACCTGTAATTGTAAAACTACTGTCAGGCACTTGCTCTGAGCCGCTAGTAATAATTTTAGTAATTTTACCTCTGGCAGTACCGCCACTACTATTCCAACTAACACTATCACCAGTTTTTAGTTTTGCAGCTTTTTCTAGTAGTGTTTTTTCCATCTCAATTTGAGTAGCCATCATATCTACAACTTGTGGCATATCTTCGACTTCAGTTTCAGATTCGTGCCCTTCTTCTGATTCACAAGATTCCCAGTTATCACAAGTGCGCATAGCTGAACAAGTAATATTCCAACGTGTACAAATTGCTGCAGGCATACCTTGAATATCCGCCCAACGAGGCTCAACGGGTAATTCACTGGGTTTTAAGGTTCCACCTTCGCCTTGTGCAATGTAAGCTAACATTTCTGGGCTTTTATCATAATAACCGCAGTTCATGCAGAGTTGCGTACGTGCTACACCTTCTTCAACCATCCACAAGGACATTTTATCGCCCCAATATAGGGTATTAGGTTGACGAGGATCTGCTGGACCTAAATTAGCTAATTTTATAGCCAAGAGGTGATTAGCTAAATTAACCTCTTTATATTGGGCTTCTACGGGGCAGTCTATTTCCATTTTTGTTTTTCCAAAAAAAGTTTTTTATAAAAGAAGGATTATTAACACAGTTAATTATCCAAGATAAAGAGATTTAACAAATAGTTTTGTTAAAATTTTGATAAAACAAAAAGTTCTTGGTATACTCGTACTCAGAACTTTTTTAAATTTATTTTTTAAGGGCTAGGAGTCGTACTGTGGAAATCTTCCCAGTAAACTAATCCTGATAAATAATATATGTATTCTGTACTAAACGGGGATTTCAGGAAATAGCTCTTTATGTATGTACTCATGTACTTGTTCATCATTAAACCCTAATGTTTTTAATACTCTTGGAGTATGTGGATTGCATTTTTGTTGCTGACAGTAATAATTTTGCTTTTCAGTAAAATTATTCTGTGATATCATATCTTCATACTTTAACATTGGGCGATGTTTTGATATATTGTCTAAATAGTGAACCAATGACTTTTTACTTATTTCTAGTAATACGGCTAATTCAAAATCAGTATTAATATTACCTGCAGCAACCATACGATTTGAAAATATGTTTCGTGCCCATTCAGGTAATTCTCTGGGTTTTGCCCATGATGTTGGCTCTACAAACTCTTGAAACCACTTACATAGTGGATGTTCAGGATCTCCTGTAGGTGAAAAATCTAAAAAGGCACCTGTAATTTTATTTGTACCAGCTATGATATCGAATCCATATATAGGAGCAGCGTCATATGTATGGGGAAATATACATAGATGCATCATATACAGTTTTTTAGAATCTGATACGTCAATAACATCTAGGTTAGCTCTACGAACCCAAGCACTAGAAAAATTCTTAGTGTACCATTCTGAGGTGATTTCTGAAGGCGAAGAAAAAGCTCTAGCACTAAGAATTGATTCTAATTCTAGTGCATGAGCTTTTAATTTATAGAATATTGTGCTCATTAGCTAACTCCGTGAATGTTGAAAAAATTTGCTCAAAACAATAATTTGCTTCTGTTGCTAAATCTTCAGTTAATCTTTCACGTAGTTTTTGAATAAGCTCTTTACGATTTTCAAAATCATACATAGTACCATTACCAGGTATCTTTGTTTTTATAAGCTGTCCACCATACATATCGCCCATATGACGTACATATAGATGAGCTAATAACTGTTTACTCGATGCTTTTTCTAAATAGTCTACATAGTCTAATGTAGAAGGGTAAATCTGTACTTCAGGATATTCATCAATAAATTCATTTAAATCATTAATTATCTTTTCTGATCTTTTAATATCTTCAATACCTTCTAATAAACCATGCTGTTCACATAATATTTCTAGTGCATTATATGCAGCTAATTGATTATATAAGTAGTCGGCATATACATGACTAGGAAGATTACCTGTTATTAATAATTTTGTGAACGGATGAGCCTCTGCTTTTGCATGGTTTTCATGCGTCAGTTCTTTTAGTGTAGTCATAAATCTTACGTGTTTTAGTCATGTCAGCACAAGTATACTTTTGGTAACTTGCCTTTAGTTGTTCAGGCATTGGTATTGTTTCAATTGGAACATTAAAATACTCAGCTACTTCTAAAAAGCTTTGTGTAGTACCTGTGCCAATGTTGAATATACCTGATTCTTGACTATTTAAAAAAGCCAGATGAGTAGCAACTATCTGCTCAACTGGTACAAAATCTCTTCTATAATCTTGGCTATTTTCAAATACTTTTATTTTACCATCTTTAACTGCTTGATTTTTAAATTGGTGGTAGGGACTAGCCTGAGATCCTTTGTGGTCTTCACCTAATCCATATACATTGAAGTAACGAAATCCTTGTACTATATTACCACCTTGATGTTGTTGATGGTATCGTTCAAACATATATTTAGACCAAGCATAGGCATTTCTTGGATCTACAGGTGCTGTTTCTTTAAAATCTGACCCTAAACCGTATATGCTAGCGCTGCTTGCATACTGTAAATTTACTCCGTAAATTTTACAAGCAGCAAATAGTTGGCGACTAAAATCATAATTTTGTCGCATAATTTTGTCAACATCACGCTCAGTAGTTGAGCTAATTCCACCAATGTGTATGACCCAGTCTTGTTCCATAACGCTGGGCATATTTCCATCATCCCACTCAAACGTACTAATCTCGTGGTCGGCGTTTTCTAAGACTTTTAATAAGTTTTTGCCAATAAAACCGCGGTGTCCTGTTAATAAAATTTTCATTTAAAGTATTGTTCTGAGTTAATGGCTTTGTCATCAATCCAAATATCATAAACAGGTTTATAAAATAACAGTTCGTGATATCTTGCTCCCCACTCTGTGAGCTGTTTTCTGGTCAATTCTGACCTATCAACGCCAGATGCAGATCCTCTGGCTGTCCAATAAGTTATTTCGTGACCTTCACTTATTAACTTATTGATTTTTTTAATTCTGTCTTTGTACGGCTGTGTTTTATCATAGTTTACACTGCCATCATCGTTAAGAACAACTGAGCAAATTGTTCCGTCAATATCTATAATATATTTCATTGTTGACTATCACCTGGCATAATTCTATAATTATCTTCTACTGAATCTGGTGTACTAACCTCAATAATTGTACCTGCTTCAATGCAAACAACTTGGTGAGGTTGTAGGGGTCTATTTCGCCACACTTCCCCAGCTTTTAACACTACTTCGTGTAGGCTTGCGTCATTGGTCTCAATAAACTTAATAAGAAATCTGCCTTCTAAGATATACCAGCTTTCATCTTTTTCAGCGTGAAAGTGCATTGAAAATTTTGCGTCTTTGTTAAATTTCATTAACTTACCACAATATTTATCATTAGTTGCCCAAATTAACTCTGAGCCCCAACCTTTTTCTACAAACCCATTAAGCCTCATTTATTTCTTTCAATGTGGGTGCATAAACACCCATATGTTTTACTGTTATTGCAGCTGCACGATTAGCAAACTCAATAGCTTTAACCATATCTTTTGTATTTAAGTATTCATAAGTTAATGCTGCTAAAAAGGTATCTCCTGCCCCACAAACATCTGCTACTTCTACAACGGGTGCAGGATAGACAACATCGTTATAACGTGTACCGTGTTTACCAAGTGTTACAATTAATTGACTTGGAAACGTTTTAGCTAGTGAATTTTCTAAATTATTAATCTTTACAAAGGTGCCTTCAAATCTAGCTAAATCTGTTTTCTTAGTGTCAACAAATATAGGGCAAGGGAACATCCTTATTAGTTGTTCAACTAATTCGTAGCTAACACAGCCTTTGTTATAGTCGCTGACTACTACTGCGTCAAATATAGGGGGTAGTGGGTACTCAATCTCAAAAGGTCCACCAGTAGCGTCTTGATCTAAGCGCATAATATGTTGATTAGACCTTGCATCTATAAATCTAGTTTTCACACTGCCTTTTATAGTCAGTAACTGTACTGTACAACCCAGAGATTTTAAGTTTTCTTCAACATTTCCTGCCATACCTCTGCGAGTTTCTTCGTGCGCAGGTACAAATACAGGAACTGGAGCTTCAGGGCTTAATCTATCAATATGACCATATACATATTGGTCAACACAAGTGTCGCCTATTAATAAAATCTTCCAAGATTTGGGTACTTGAGAAAGGTGTTGTTCTATTATAGAATCTAAGTTGCTTTGCATATTCCGAACCAATTACGGTTTTATCTTTATAATCTGATCCAACAATCATTATGTCAGGTCTAAGTATTTTTACTGTTTGTGCTAGTTCTATGTCGCTGTCAAACACAACTACTTCATCAACCGCCTTGAGATTTTCTAGTAGTTTAACTCTATTATATTGTGGGTTGACAGGTCTATCCAAACCCTTTTTGCTGGCGACTCTACTATCCGAATCAATTGCAACCAGTAAAAAGTCACCTAGACTTTTTGCGTAGTTCAGCAAGTCTAGGTGTCCTGGATGTAAAACGTCAAAAGTGCCGTTTACAAAAATTTTCATTGTTTAGTTTTAACTGTTAAAAGTTTATTATACTCTGGTAAGTACAAATAGTCAATACCAGATTTACTTAAGGTCCACAGAGCATCATCAAGAGTTTCTACCAAAGGTTCACCACCTAAGTTAAAGCTTGTGTTAAAGATAATAGGAATACCAGTTTTATCTTTAAAAGCTTTAATTACATCATAGTAGTGTGGGTTTTCTTCTCGTGTAACTGTTTGGATACGGCAAGTACCATCAACATGAATAATTGAAGGAATTTTTTCTTCGACACCTGGTTGACAGTTAACAGCATACATCATGTGTGGGCTATTTGGCATACCGCGAAGATCAAACCATTCATGAACATCTTCTTCTAATATAGATCCTGCAAAAGGTCTAAAGTACTCACGATGCTTAATTTCATTTACAAAATCTTTGCCGTCTGGGAACGTAGGGTCAAACATCAAACTGCGATTGCCTAAGGCACGTGGACCGTTTTCAGATCTGCCTTGAAACATTGCAACTATGTTTTTTGTAGTCATTAAGTCGACTACATCTTCTTTAGTAGTATCGCTAATTTCTGCATCATATTTATGAGCAAGTTTAGCAATATCTTGTTCAGAATAGTTGTATTCAGGTCCTAAGTATATTTCTCGTGGATGTTTTACATTAACTGCATCAGGTTCCGTCATATGATAGAATACCAAGGCGGCACCAATAGCCGTACCACCATCATTAGAAACAGGCTCAACATATAATTCAATGCCACGTTTATGTAATTCTGTTAAGTAATAGTAGTTTGCCACACAGTTTAAAGCATAACCACCACTTAACACTACTTTATTTTTACCGCTAGTTTCTACACCTTTTAAGATAAGGTTAAGAACTTGTTCTTGAGTTTCCGTTTGACAAGCATAAGCAAGGTCTCTACGATTTTGTAGTAGTGTGGGATTATCAATACTAAAAGGTGTCTGTAACTCTTCATACGCCATATGACTAACTTCTGCCCCATTAGGCATTTGTGGCACAACAACATTAGCATTTGAAAGAGGTATTCTAGTATCAGAATTAAATAATTTTGGAATATTATCATTGGGTTTACCATATGGAAATAATCCCATAGTTTTTCCGGCTTCAATAGCTTGAAAACCACAATATTCTGTAACAGCTTCATAAACTTTAGTAATTCCTGCATGTCCACTCATTAATACTTCATGAGTACCTTCTTCACCTAGTTTATCGCTAGACTCTTCTAAGTTATGATATACAGGTACAGCACTTCTAGAAGCGTAGTGTTTGTATAGTGTTTTAAAAGGTTTTGTATACTCGCAATCAATAATAGATTCTACTTCCCATAAAATAATAGGTTCATTTTTATAGGTAGCTGGCAGTGCACTACCTGCTCCATCTACAATAACTGCTATTGCCTCTTCAAATCCACTACGATAAAATGCTGCTGCTGCATGAATTTTATGGTGTTGACTACTAAGATCAATTACTTGAGGGTGTTCATCAGGAGTTCCTAATCTGCCGTCAATTAGACCTAATTTTCGTGCAAGTCCTGCATAGATATTATCCCCATAAAAATCAACTTTACCGCAAGTTTCTTTTAAGCTTTGAGTATGTGAAACTACAATAAAATCTACTTTATCAGTGTACTCTTTTACTTTAATCATAGCGGCATAGGGTCCACCATCATACTTAGCTCTACTTAGTCGTTCTTCTTCAATAGCAAAAATAATTTTACCATCTTTTAATAAACATGCTCCTGCATTATGTCCACGACTAATTCCAAGTATATATCCTGTTTTTTCCATTTATGCCTCTTTAGCAATTACATCTTCAATCAAACTAGTAGCCTTTTTTGCAAAATTTGGCATACTTTGAGCTTGAGTGTTTATTGGTTTAACGTTTGTAGTAAAATCTTTTTTGACTTTACTAACACCTAGTTTATTTTCTACACTTTTAATAATTTTAGTGTAAGTATCGGTGCTAAGAATCATTGAATCTTCATTGTTTCTTTCAGCATCTGTATCATGAGTTAATCTAATTGGAGTATATGTTCTTGTTGCTTTTCCATTATCAATAATATTGAAATTTTTGTTATCGGGATAAGATATATTTTCAGGAAATGTTGAGCCTATTACAACTGTAGTAGGTTTATTTAAAGCATGAGCTAAATGTTGCCCAACACTATCACATCCTAAAAAGTAGTCACAAGCTTTGATAACTCCTGCCCATTTAACTAAATCTATATTTTCTGGAACTGCTGCATTTATTTCCCTATCTGTAGGTATCTTAAAAGGAAGCATTAATATTACAGCATAATTTTTATTAAGATCTGTTACTATTTTAATAACGTCATTTAGTTCAAAACTTCTACCACTAGTATCAAATACAAAATTACCTTCTAGTCGTACTCCACTACCAAAGGGCTGAAATACTACACACTTTTCTTTTCCAAGTTGTGCTTTTACTTGATTTACTAAATTATATCCATATACTTGTTCGGCTTTACCAAGCTCTAAATTGATCGGTTTAGAGCTTGGTACGCTTTCTAAGTTGTTTATAATTTTATCAAAAGCCTGAATAAGATTAGCTTTTTGATTAAAATAAGCATTTAATCTGTAAGGTTCAGGACATTCAATTTCTCTATCTTTTAGTTTTTGTTCAAAAAGATTTTTATGGGCAACATGATATACATTATTTCTTAAAGTTGGACTGAGTAAAAATAACTCAGGCCATGCTTCAGCAATAATAACTACATCTTTGTCGATATTATTTTTATAGTATTCTAAAGCAGGCAGTGCGCATAACACTCTGCCTGCTCCCCCATTTATTACAAATGCTTTTTTCATAAATAATTATTATTAATTTTGTTTTTCTTTAATTCCAACTAACACAAACCATACCAAATCGTCCACTATCTCCACCTATGGCGGCACCACCTCCGACCATTGCTAATGCCATTCCGCCTGCTCCAGGAATACGAAGGCTTCCACTAGGACCACCCCAATAACATCCGCCAAATCCTCCACCTTGACAACTAGAACCACTAGGGAAATTAAATTCTAGGGTACACTCTTCAAAGCCAACCACGGGTGTAGATATTGAATGAAAACAACTGCTGATGCTTGAACCTAGAGCCATTGCAGGCCATAGTCCTTGTACGCCCCAGTAGGTTTGATTTTTGGCTGTATCAGCACATTTTACACACCACTGAGCGTTTTCGGAGAAAGCATGAGGCACATAGTTGTTGTCATCACTAGTATCCCAACAGAAATTAAATCCTGAGCACGAGGTAGCAGCACAACCATCCTGCGATGGATACCAAATATTATTAGCATTTGTTAACTGACCAACATCTTTAGACCAGCAACTTGTACACCCTCTACCAGCTGTAGCGCAAATACTTATGCCTGGGCCAGTAATATAACTAGGTGAACCATTAAGTCCTGGAGTTGTTTGATCAGCATAACAACAATATGCACATCCTGCGCACAGTGTAAACACGTCACCAGCAGTTACATTCATTTTTGCTAGCATATATGCACCGCTTGGTCCAAAAGGAGCACCTCCGCAGCAACATTGCCCACTATTACCGCCTCCAGGGCCCCATATTTGAAATTGAGCACTAGTTACGCCTGCAGGTACGGTCCACGTACAACTAGCATCGCATCTCCAATAGCTTCCATCAGTATTACATACTTTAAAACCATTTGTTCGAATTTCAATGTTCGGACTAACCCAGCATTTCCAAGCATCTACAGGCAGAGAGACCCCTGCATTAAGCGGAATACAACACCAATTTTTAGTTTGTAAAAGAGGCCAACCTGTTAAAGTTCCTGTAACACCTCTAAAACCAGCATCAGTTGTTAGTGTTGGCAAACCGCTTCCCCCTAGCGAACTTAAATAGTTTACCAAAGTTTTTTGATTTTCAATCATTGCTGAACTTGTTAATATATCACTCATCTTTGTTCCTTAAGTTTATACTTCAGCAGGTAAAGCTGCTGCAGGAGGTAATGTATTAAATAAAGCCATTAGCTCAGGGGGTATTTCAGGAATATCATTTGGAATATTAATAAATTCCCAAGGATACGCTGTTCTATTTTTAGTTACATAATCTGAAATAATTACTAAAAGTGCTTCTATTTTTGTACGATCTTCTGTATCAAACTCGTGATCTGCTAGGTACTTTTCTATTAGCTGCTGTTTCTTTATTGCAGGCATTAGATTAGGATTTAGTGTATCTTTTGCTACTAATGCTAAAGATAAATCACCTACGGGGCTGCTTGCCACACTGTAATAATCTTTTAGCTTAGGATTAGCTATTTTATAATATACGCTTCCATCATAGTTTACTTGTTTAGTATGAGTGTATACATAAGGTGTTGACTCTGGTTGTAAAATAATTGCTGCGGCTAATTCAGCTTCAGTTGCAGTAGCTATTTCAACGGCTACTGCAACTTCATTTTCACGTACTTGTGGTTCTGTTAGATGTGTAACGGGATTAACAAATACGCTAATGTCTGTTTTTTCAATTAAAAACCATACTTTGTCTGGTCCTGAGTATGTAAAATCAGCAGTTTTATTTTCTGAAAAGTCATTTACCCAAAGTTTGTTGGGTATTTTTATTGTTAAAGTTTTTTCCATGATTTATACCTTATGCCCAACTAACTTTTACCATGCCAGTGCGACCCCAATCACCTGTACCATTTGTGGAGCCTCCCTGGATATTAGTCCACCATCCTCCGTGCCCAGGAATTAAAGCATAACCAAGGCAAGCCGCACAACGACTACCTTGACAAGTACCGCTGGAAAAGCTCTCGCATACAATTGGACTCATTGCTCCACTTGGTAATGGTAATGAGTATGTACAAACGCAACCATACATATCATACTGAGCCATCATAGCTGCATTTTGGCTTTTAAGACCATAAACTGTGGCGTTAGTAGCAGTACCAAAAAAGCTTGTTGCACGTAAAAAGTCTCTACGCAATACACCAAAAGTCCTAGTACTACTATTTCGCATAGCACCAAATCCATCTCCGCAGATCTGTACACCGGTACTACCCCAACCATATCCATGACCAGCGTATCTGTTATTAGCAACGGCTGTTACATTACCTATTTGGCACATAGTATACAACAGATTAGCACAACCACCCAGAGCACAAAAATTTGTTAAACCTGGACCAGTAACATAACTAGGGCATCCACTAATATCACAACTTACTTCACAGCATGATACTACTGTGCTTGCAGCACCTGCACATAGCACATAGGCGGTTCCTGGAGTAACCGTCATGCAAACACTAGCATAAGATCCTGAGTTACCTATTGGTCCATGGCTACAACAATTGCCTCCTTGGCTACCTGCTCCAGCACCCCAAAGTTCAAATCGTGCCTTTGTAATACCTGCAGGTACTGTCCAAGTACAGGTACCTCCACCTCTAAAAAACGCACCTGCATCATATACGCACAAATTACCTGCGGGTGTAGGTATTTTTGGTGGCAAAGATGCCCATATAGGATAGCAGTTAGGATTATTTAATAGGGGTGCAAGTTCTGTTGGCGCCCCTAAGAGATTTACACGCATATCTCTAGTTCCTTTAGCGATAGCGTTATGTAATAATATATCTGACATATTTAATTCCTTAAACCACTGTAATAGTCCGTATGCTAGAATCAGCATCATTGTATGTAAGGGTAACTGATTTTGTAACCCCTTGTTTTACTTCTTGGTAAGTTTTTACTACAGTTTGTGGTATCACTAGACCAATGATATCATAAGTAACATTACTAATAGTAACGCCAGTAGTATCTGCTATCTGGGTTACTCTTGGAGCACCGTTGATAGTGCTATAAACAACATTACTGACACTGGTATAATTAACAGTTTTATCCCCTGCGTTATTATCTACATAAGTTTTTACAGCAAATTCAGTAGGTACTGCAGTATTCGAATTACCACTTAGAGTGCCGTCACTTGAAAACTCATTAATTAGTTCTCCTAACTGTGCTCCAATTGATCCTAGTTTTAAACTAGTTAAACCTGCTAAATCAAAGGCACTAGCATTTAGAGTTGCTCTACCAGTGGCTTGATCAATACGGAAGTACTCACCTACGCGGAAATTACCATCTTGGTCAGTAGACACAAAGTAAACACGACCAGGGTATGCCTCATCAACTTCATTACCTTGAGCACTTGGTTGAGTAGGAGTATTTGGATAATTAGTAGTAGTTGTTCCACCCGTACCAATACTTAAAAAGTCATGTCCTGTTAAACGAATTTGTGAATATTTATATCTTATTGTAACAGAAGAACCACTTGGACTTCCAGTGGGTTTTTCTTGAGCTAATACTATAGCTATTTTACTTGTAGCATCTACATAAGTACCTGTTACACTTTGTATAACATAACTAATTGTATCGCCTGCAATAGTAATAGAGGCTCCAGGATTAGGTAAAGTAGCTAAACCTGTTACTACTAGTATAAATCCTTTTTGATCCTCTAAAGCACCGGCACTTACAACACCCGTACCGCCACTTGTAAATGTTAGTGGATTACCTAGTGTAAATGTTCCACTAGCACCAGTAACATAAACTTTATTAGCATTAGCCTGTACATTAGTTACTGTGGCTGTAGCAGCTGTAGCAGTATTAGTAACTGTATCGCCTACTGCAATGTTGCCGCCTTGGTACAAGAAGTTTATTTGTTGCCCAAATACACTACCAGTTACAGGTGTTTCACCTGCTAAAAATCCTCGGCTGGTTGCTCCCCAGGTCCCGTAGCTGTTGTTACCATTAAGTGAGCGAATAAATCCACCACCGCTAGCACTGTATCCAAAATAGTTATAGTAAGTAAAACAACTAACAATTTCAGCTTTACCGCCATCTTTTACCCAAAAACCTACACCATTATCATTAATAACAGTAAACGCATGGAATATCATACTCTTATTACCCTGTGCATTAACACTGCCATCAACTAGGGCGGCAACAGCACCAGATCCAATAAAAGAACATTCTAATACATAAGGAGATTTAAACAATATAGGGGCACTAGGATTTAATCTTACTACTACGCCTCTTATAGTCGAAGTTGTAATGTCTGCAGCAGTAGTTCCAGGAACCCAGCCAGTCATACCCTTAAACGTCATTCTGTTTAAAATAGAACCATCGTTCATAAAAAACATAGAAGAGTTAATGTTTAAAACAGACCCGTCATCGCTGTTTCCAGATTTAGGCTGAACAACTACAGTACGTTGGTTATCTCCAACAATAGCTACGTTTGCTGGAACTGTTATAGGTAATTGTTCGTTATAAATACCTGTACTAACAAAAATTGTACCACCATTATTGCCAATATTATCACAAGCATATCGAATAGAAGCATAAGGAGTAGATTTATTTTTACCGCTAGCTGCTGTGTCTGTTCCATGTGGGGCTACATATCTTACATTAAGACTTTCAGTAGCTCCTATCCAGTCTACGCCGTTACCGGCAGCATTAACTGTTAAACTTCTACCAGCATCTCCTGCTTCAAGAGCAGGCAATAAATCTGAAGCACCAACTACAAATTCTTGCCATTTACCAGCTGCAAAATCAACAGTAAAATCTGAACCAGCAGTGTGATCTTGAGCAGCTATGTAAACACTACCTGTTGCACTTTTAATAACGTCATCTTTAACATAAACTGTAGTAGCTGTCCAAGCAGCTTTCCACTGAATACCGCTCGCAAATCTGGCCCATCTAGAAGCACTTAAATCTGTGGCAAAAGTTGAGGCTTGGTGTCTTAAAAGACATACATAGGTTGTTCCACCACGAATAACAATATCATTTATAAAGTATTCAGTAGTAGTTGTCCAAGTACCTTTTGTACGGAAACCTTCCGTAAATACTTCCCAGTATGCGGAATTCAAACTACCATTAGCTACTGTAGGTAATTGGTTAGTTGAATTAGTGGTTGCTTTAAAAGTATTAGCACCATAGCTGACAATTCTTCCTGCAGCATAAGCTGTTGCTGAACTCCATGTTCCTGCAAAAGATATACCATCTACTAGTTTATCCCAATATGTTGTATTTATAGGATTATTTCCAGTGGTATCTATTTTAGATATATATGCTGATCCACCATATGTTACAACGTCATTTTTTTGGTATGTAGTTGCGTCTGAATAGGTAGCTTCATATTGAATACCGTCAGCAAACTGAGACCAATATGTAAGATTAGGAGGGGTGTTGTTAGTGCCATCAGCAATAGCAATATACACTCTACCACCATATGCAATACCATCACCAACTTTATAAGCTGTTGAAGCGCTATATACACCTGTAAATTTTATACCTTCTACCAACAAAGACCAAAAATTGGTAAGAGTTGGTATACGTCCGGCTTCATTAACAGGGTACACGTAAACATAAACATTACCACCGTAGCGAACACAGTCGTTATATTCATATATAGTAGTTGACGACCAGTTGCCTTGAAAAGATAGGCGTAATTTTCCTAAGTCAAGAATTTGTCCCATTATAGAAGCCTCATTAATAATTTATTTTTCCATACTGTACTATTGTCACCCCAGTAAAATAGTACGCTATTCTTTGACCAAAACCATGCTTGGTATTGATTTCTATCTATGTTATATACTGGTTGAGGCAGAGTAACAGGCTCATTGCCATCCAGAATATCAACGTATAATTTCCCAGTTGTGGGATTAAAATTAAAACCGTAAAATACCTTGTCAGCTATTTCTGTAGCTGTATCAAGGAAAGTATCTGGTTCAAAAGTTCCAGCCATTATGCTACTCCCTGTAATATAGAAAATACAGCGTCTATACTGGCTGCCATGCCAGAAGAGATAATTAATTTATCCCCTGCTGCGAGTACTAGTTTATTACCTTTGAATATTTCAAAAGCATTACCTGCCTCAATACGTTTATTCTTTTGAAGATAAGTATCTTCAATGCCTCTGCGAAGTATTACACTAACAGGTACTGAAGTAGTAAGAAGGTTAGTTAAATTACCTCCAATAATAATTGACTTATCGGTAGCAGTAAAATTAATTACTTCAGTAGAACCTACAGATTTTGAAATTGCATTTATAAATGTTGTTGCCATATTTTATCCTAGTGCAATTGCCATTACAATTGCTAAATCTGTGGCAGTTTGTGCTATTGATTCAGCACTTACTGAGTCACCTAATAGCTCTCGGACAACTATCTGAGCTCCACTATTTAGTGTCGGAGAAATAATTGTTAAAGTAGTTCCAGAAACGGTATAATCAGTAATAGGTCTTAATACTACACCATTAACTAACACAAAAATAGTATTAGCAGTTAAGTTAGGATTAATTGTAAAAGTATTTGTACTTCCATTTGCTGTAAAAGCTTCTGTTACCATGCTGTAGGGAGTAGTACCTACTGGACCAATTGGTCCTTGAATACCCTGTACTCCTGTTGCCCCTATGATACCTGTGGCACCTATTGTACCTGTGGCACCTATTGTACCTGTAGCACCTGGTACTATTGAAGGAGCACCTGTAGCACCCTGTGGTCCAGTTGCTCCGTTATCGCCTTGAGGTCCTACGGAGCCTTGAGGTCCTGGTACTATTGAGGCATTACCTGTAGCGCCTTGAGGGCCATCACCAAGCATTTCTCTAATTACAATTAGACTTCCATTAGTAGGGGTTACTGTAAAGCCTATATTATTATTAAAAACCGTATAATCAATAGCGGGTCTTAATATTGAATTATTAACAGTTACTAATAAATTATTAGCTCCTAAATTTGCAGATACAGCAAATGTAGCTGTAGTACCATCTGCGGTATAATTTCTAGTAGTGATTATAAAAGGAAATCCGTTACCTATAGGTCCTTGTATACCTTGATCACCTTTGACACCTTGAATACCTTGAATACCTTGAATACCTTGTGGACCTGTTGCACCTGAATAACCCTGAAGACCTTGACTACCTTGAGGACCTTGAATACCTTGAGCACCTTGAAGACCCGTTCTAGCAAAAGTAATAATTACATCATCAAGATTTGCAAAAGGGCTATTAACACTTGCACTAACAAAAGAAGAATTTATACGAAAAAACCCTTCGCCTTCGTTAATTGAAGATATTGCGAATAATGCAAATGCCTGAGCATTAAGTTTCTTAGAAATTCTAAAGTGACCTTTTATAGTAGAAGAAGAATTATCAATAGTTCTTAAATATTCCTGAATATCTACGGCAGTATCACTTACATCGTCAATCCACATTATTGTTGCAAGATTTAGTGCAACATTATTGAGTTTTAATTTTCCTACTCCAGGATCACTATCTGTTGTATCAGTAACAAATGTATAGTCAAACGATGAACCGCCAAAGTTACCATCATTACCTTGTGGACCTTGTATACCAGTAGCACCTAGTGGCCCTGAAGCATACGGTAAGGAGTTCCAAGCTAATATTCCATTACCAATCTTAAACTTTTGTGTATCTAATTCTACGCAAAGCTCACCTTCTTGAAGAATAGGGTTGACACTAAACCATTGTGCTGCAGTGCCGCGTCTTAGTTGAACCTGAATTGCCATTAAATTACTCCCCCACCATCAATTAAGGGTGAACCACCATAAACAGAATCAGGGCGTCCGCCATCTAAATTGATCCCTTGAAGTGTACTTGTTAATGTTAAACTTTTTGGACTTATTGCGTTATTAGTATTAATTATAATACCAGGTCCTGCAACAATTTGTAACGTTGATTGTCCTGTTGCTACTAAACTTGTTTGCCCATTAACTGCTAAAGTGCTAAATGCATCAGCTAAACCACCACTGCTACCTCCTGAGTACTGCGGTATATTTAAAATATTACCAATTAAACTAGCTGCACCGCTTGATCCAATTGTAGTTAATGTAATAGGTGTTTGATAATCTGTACCGGCTATAGCCGCACTAACATTACCGCTTACACCACTACTTTTTAAAATACCTGTAACACTCACTGGAGCTTGATAATCAGTCCCTGCACTAGCAATTGTTAATGCACCTGTAGCAGTTATACTTTTAATAATACCAGTTGCTAGTGTGCTAGTACCAGGGGCATAATCAACGCCACTTATTGCTGCTGAACGGGTTGTACCGCTTGACTTTACAATACCACTAACACTCTGTGCTGACTGATAATCAGTACCAGCTATAGCAGCAGTAAGGGCATTTGCTCCATTACCTTTAACTAATCCTGTAATTGTGCCTATTGGAATCTGATAATCAGTACCGGCTATAGCAGAAGTAAGAGCATTTGCTCCATTACCTTTAACTAATCCTGTAATTGTGCCTATTGGAGCCTGATAGTCAGTTCCTGCAGCAGCAATTGTCAATACACCTGTAGCAGTTGTACTTTTAATAATACCAGTTGCTAGTGTACTAGTACCAGGAGCATAATCAACACCACTTGAGGCAGATAATAATGCGGTACCATTACCTTTTAGTATACCATTTATACTAGTGGTAATTGTAATAGCTGGTGTTGTAGTACTTGTTGCTACTGTTCCTGCGAAACCGTTGGCACTTACCACACTGGTTGATCTTACACTACCACCACCAATAATGTTAATTTCACCAATCATTCCAGAGTGGAATACGCATTGATAGTATATTACTGCAGGCGCATCAAGAGGTACTTGATATGCTACTATTGTTGATGTTGTACCATTTCCGTAAACCCCTGAAGTAGGGTTATTTCCTGTAGTACCAGGTACTGGAGAAACACTACCGCTGTCTAATCTCAATGCAATCGGATGAGTGCTGTTAACATTAGTAAAATTAAAGTAGTATAACTCTCCCCTAACTAAAGTTAGTGTGGGATACGTAGTATCATCAAATCCAGTAACTGAGTAGTTAAAGCCTACATTTTGAAAAGCAAATTCTGTTGTGGTTGCGCTGACAGTGGAACTAATTGTTAATTTTTTTATTGCTGAATTTGGATCTGTGGTAAGAGATATTCCTGTACCAGCTACAATTTGTATGGTATCTTCACCTACAGCTACTAAATCACTTTGCCCTGTTATTTTCCAGGTTTTAAATGTAGAACCTAATGCAACCTTAACTACGCCAGCAGACAATTCAGTTAAATTAAACCCTGTGTCTTCATCAAATACTAATCTTGTTACTTCTGTAAAAGGTGTGCCTTGAGTAGTTCCAGTAATACTGGATACTTCTAATCCTTTAGACTTAAAAGCTTTTATTTGATTAACAGAATTTTTAAAATACAGTAATCCATCTGCATAGTTAAGCGCAAGTTCCCCATACGCTAGATCTCCAATAAGAGGCACTCTGCCACTTACTGAAGATTTTTTAAGAGCAATATTAGACATTTAGTATCCTAAAAAGGCAAGTTATCTAAAAGGTGAAAAATCACCTGTATATATTTTTTAATTAATATGTTCCACCATCAATAGTATCTGTCCAAGTTGGGGCACCTGCTCCACCTGATACGAAAAACTGACCTGAAGTACCTGCAGCGCTAATAGCTAGTGCTGAACCAGTTGAGTAAGTAATACCACCATTAACTGCTGTTAAACTAGAACCTGTACCACCTTTGTTCATAGCAATATTAGTTGCTGACCAAGTACCTGTTGTTAGTATACCAACACTAGTTAAACTAGAACCAGTAACTGATGTACCTAGGGTAGTTGCTTCAAGTACTGATACACCATTAATTGCGTATACTTTACCTGTTGCTATATTTAAGTGTTCTGAGGAATTCCAGCTTGTGGTAGTACTGTTGTATAAGAAACTGTGTTCACTAGTGCCTGTTACAAAGATACCGGAACCGTTAGCAGTAACTTCTGTTGGAGTAACTGTTTTACCAAGTTCAAGTGTCTTATCAGTAACTTCAACTGCTGTTGTGTTGATGGAGGTAAGAGTTCCGTTAACTGTTAAGTTACCACCAACTATGACATTACCAGTACTCTCTAAAGTTGTAAATTTACCAGTGCTTTGAACAACGTCACCGATAGGGGTGCCATTGAGGCTGGTCATGGTTACGCCACCAACAGCAGAACCAGACATTGTGGCTCCGCCTAGATCAATAGTTGATCCTTTTAAGAATATAGTACGGAAACGTTTAGAACTAGAACCTAAATCAGTTACGGAATCAACATCTGGTAAGATGTGTCCACCTACTGTTGTAGTGCCTTTTAAGACAATATCATTATTAACAGTAGTTGTGCCAGTGATAGCACCAATACTTAAGGCAGTAGCTGCACCAGCAAAGTTAACTGTAGTTGCTACAGTATTTAATAAGTCAAAACTTGCTCCACCAGCAACAATGCTAGTAGTAATAGTTGGAGATGTTCCAAATACCACCGAGCCTGTACCAGTTTTTGTGGTAAGTGCTGCAGCTAAGTTAGAGCTTGAAGGAGTTGCTAAGAAGGAGGCAACATTTGCACCTAATCCTGAAATACCTGTTGCAACTGGAAGACCTGTTGCATTTGTAAGTGTACCCGAAGAAGGAGTACCTAATGCACCGCCATCAACAAGGAAAGCACCTGCACTACCAGTATTAATTCCAAGAGCAGTAGAAACTCCAGTACCTAATCCTGAAATACCTGTTGAAACAGGAAGGCCTGTACCGTTTGTAAGTGTAATACTTGAAGGAGTACCTAATGCACTACCAACAGTAATAAATCCACCTGCGGCTCCAGTTGCTGCAGCAAGAGCAGTAGCAACACCAGCACCTAATCCTGAGATACCTGTTGCAACTGGTAATCCTGTTGCACTAGTAAGGACTAGAGTAGTTGGAGTACCAAGATTAGGAGTTACTAAAGTTGGGCTATCGGATAGAACAACTGAACCTGTACCTGTTTTAGTAGTTACTCCAGTACCACCATTGGCTACTGCAAGAGTACCAGCTAAGGTTAATGTACCGGTTGAGGTAATTGGCCCACCAGAGAATGTTAATCCTGTAGTACCACCACTAGCATCAATAGAAGTTACGCCACTTGCTGCAGCACTGCCCCAAGTTACATTACCAGCACCATCTGTTTTTAGAACTTGATTTGCTGTACCATCTGTACGTGGTAGTTTAAAAGCATTAGCTATTGAAACTCTACCTGTACCATTAGGATTTAAATATAAGTCTCCGTTAGTATCTGTAGTGCTTAAAGTATTACCATTTAAAGATAAATTATCAACTAATAATTCATCTATCTTTTTATTTGCATCTACAATAATTGCAGCAGATGCTGTGAGTATACCGGGAGTTTGTTTTAGTAATTCAGTAAAGTATTTACCACCAATTGCAACTACACTAGCTGCAGCTCCTGCGGTTTCAACTCCTGTACCTATGTATAACCTGTCTCCACCATTGGCACTAGTGCCAACGCCCATTGAATAACCAAGTTCACCTGTTGCAAGCGTGGGGATCGAAGTACTCGTTAGACCACGCTTGATTTTTAAAATAGCAGCCATTTATATGTCCTTTTAAAATAGTCCACAATCAACCGATTGTGAGTCTAATAGTTTCTTTGTCGTCCACTTGGACGTATTATTATCATAAATTAATAAAGAGCCGTCACTTAGTTGATCTTTATCAACATCTGTAGCTTCACTAATCTTTGAAAAACCTGTTGCACCAGTAAAACCTGTTGCACCTTGCGGGCCTGTTGCACCTTGCAAGCCTGTTGCACCTTGTATACCTTGTATACCTTGCGGGCCTGTTGCTCCTTGTATACCCTGTATACCAGAACTACCTGTGGCTCCAATATAACCTATTGGACCTGTTGTACCTTGAGGACCTGTTGTACCTTGTATACCTTGTATACCTGTACTGCCTGTAGCACCTATATAACCTTGTATACCTTGTATACCCGTACTACCTGTATGACCTTTAATACCTTGAGCACCAGACAGATCACTTATATAGTTATAAGCTACACCTGTCCATATATATAATTTATTTGTTTCAAGATCTTCTACTGATCCAGTATCAATTATAGCAAATTGACCTACTAAAATACCTGTGGGTATAGTATCGGCCATTAAAGCTGCTACTGAAATATAAGTCTTAGCTATTGAAAAGCCCAGACCTGAATCACCTTTTTCACCTGTGGCACCTTGTATGCCCTGTATACCAGAACTACCTGTAGCACCTATATAACCTTGAATACCTTGTATACCTTGTATACCAGAACTACCTGTGGCACCTGTAAATCCTTGTATACCAGAACTACCTGTGGCACCTACATAACCTTGTATACCTTGTATACCTTGTATACCAGAACTACCTGTGGCACCTGTAAATCCTGTAACACCACTTGCACCTGTGGCACCTGTAAATCCTGTAACACCACTTGCACCTGTAGCACCTGTAAATCCTGTAACACCACTTGCACCTGTAGCACCTGTAAATCCTGTAACACCACTTGCACCTGTAGCACCTGTAGCACCTATTTCGCCTTGTAAACCACTAGCTCCTGTAGCACCTATAGGCCCTCCTGGAGGTCCTGGGGCACCTTCAGATCCTGTAGCACCTTGCCATCCTTGAGCAACTGCTGATCCATCTCTACCTGGTGGACCTTGTGGACCTTGTGCTCCTGAAGCAATTACAGGAGATAGTACAGTAGTTTGTAAGGCTACTGTTGATTCTGATATATACGAAGCTGTTTCAATAACTTTTCGTTGTGTAGCTACTATTTCAGTAACTGGTACAATAACAGTTTGTAAAACATTAGTGTCTACTAATACTATAGTAATATCATTATTTAATACGGTTTCGGTACTATCTGTTTCAATTACTATAAATTCAGTGGTCATCTAGTTACCTCTTTGAACAGTGTTATAATACCACCGCAAAATTGAGTTACTTGGTTACCTGAGGATATTAGTTCTAGATCGTATACTGCTGTTGTAAATAAAAAACCTGTTGTAGTTAATGCGGGTAAGGTTAAAGTAATAGTTTTTAAAGTGTTATCTATTAAGACACCACCATTAGCAGTAGTTAGTTCTGCAATAACTGTCCCACTGTCAATATCAGATCGTATCTGCATCCTACCAGTGTATCCTGTTAGATCTACAGGTTGATTATATTCTACTACACCACCACTTATATAAGTCTTATAACTTAAAGAGTTTATTGAGTTTATAGTAATTGCTGTTGAAGTAACATCTGTAGCTATTTGATAGTTATCGGTAGAGTTAATATCTGTCATACCGAGCACATTTGTTACTTTCATTCTCCAGTTAGGTGGTAGTCCGTGTGCTGTAGTAGTAGTAATAACCATTGGAGCTGCTTGAGTAATCGCAGAGATATTTTTATATACTTTTGTAGGACTTTCCCATCTTAGAACCTCAGAAAAAGTACTGCCTTGATAAACTTTAAAATTTATTTTTGCAGGTGTTGTCATTTCTTTGCTCCAATACTATTAGGCCCAGACATAAGTATATGTAGTCTGGCAATTTCTTTGTTCAAAATAGAAACTTCTAATTGTAGTTTCTGATTCTCTATAGTTAGATCAGTTAATTGTTGACTCAAACGAATTAATTCTGTTTGTAGATTTCCAATTTCATTAGAAAGAGCAGTATTTTGTTGACTCATACGAGCTAACTCTTCTTGCATCATTTTTACTAAAGCTGACTCAGCTGCGTTATTTCTCCAGGCTTTAACCAATTGTTGTATGCCAAATGAGATACTTATTAAAGTAAACCCTAGACCTACAAGTATGCCTGAACCCGTATTAAAATCATTTGGTTCCATAATCGGCGCTTTCTTTAATATATTTTAAGCGTAAATTCAGCACGCCTCTATAATTTTGTTCTATTATACCATGTTGGGCTATTAGTGTCAAGATAAAAAAATTCCCGCCCCCTAAAAACTTAGAGTACGGGAATCTGAGTTAGATCCACATTTCTGTGAAAGTAGTAGCACTAACAACAGTACCACCGCCACCAATAGTTTGTGTAAACGGAGATATGTTGGTTACTGGTATTGATTTATTAGTTTGATCAACTTGTTTTGCTATGCCTGAGCTAGATACTGCACCTTCAAAAGGAGTTAACCAGTGTGTGGATCCTCCAGTAAATGTTCTTGTTGTACCTGTTAAATCACTAAAAGTACCTCCGAACTGAGGGTCGAATACTAGTACAGTACCTGACGCAATAGCTGCACTTGGATTATTGTAAACATTTGCATCTTGAGTAACTGTTGGAGCAATAGTATAAGTAGGTGCAAAAGCAGAAGTATATACTGCAGTTGTAGTATTTATTCTTAAACCATCTATATAGCCACTTAATCTTCCAATAGTACCAATTACTGACCGAGTACTATCTGCTGCTCCTAATACTAATGTAGTAGTAGTATTATTAATAGCTCCTGCAACAGTACCGCTTAAATAAAACTCTCCATTAAGATATACTGTCCAAGTTGAAGTAGTTTGTCTAACTATAGCAATATGATTCCATCTTGCAGGACTAATACCTCTGGTACCTGTTTGTGATAAACCCCAGGCTCCTGCAACTGAGGCGGAAGATACTTGTAAGGTTAAATATCCGTTACTGTCAAAGTATAGAAATAACCAGTTAGGTGGTGAAGTACTTGTATTATCACGTTTTGCAATAATAGGAATAATAAGATTAGACGCAGCAGTTGGAAGTTCGTCAGCCCATAACCATAATTCAACAGTTGCATTAGCTCCTAGATTTATAGTATTACCAGCGTCTGTAATAGTTAAACCTTCTGTAATCCTAGCTGAGCCGCCTGAAAAATTTGCGTTTCTAAAATTAACTTGTTGGGTAGGGTTAATTGGGGTTACTGGTATGGTTGAGTTAGTTTGGGTTAATGCTACAAAAACTGGGTTACTGTTAGTCATTGTATTAAATGTAACAGGCTGTACAGGTATTATGGAACTAGTTTGAAGTAAGTATGGTTCAAAAGCAGTTATAACAGCCATCTACTTACTCCTTTGGCACAGCTATTGCAAGCCTACTAGTAACAGGACCTAGATTAGTTGGCCACAATATAAATGTTTTTCCGCTATATGTAAGGGTATCTCCTGGAGCATATTCACCATTAAATATATAAAACCCCGACTGAGCAGATATATCTCCACCTCCCCAACATGAACCTCCAGACATAGTCCATGTAAGAGGTAATAGGGCAAAAGCCATACCCGTATTTGTAGCATTAGCTACTTTTTCACCAGCAGTAACACTAATACTTTTATTTGTAGTTACAGCATTTTCCATACCTGTATATGATTGATCTAGACTAACTGTATGACCTTTAGTTTCTGAGGTTCTTATACCTCCTAATCCGTGAGCAACGTATCTGTTAAACTCTCTGGTAAAACTACCGGTAGTAGAGGTTGGGTTATAGTTTATTAAATTAAACACCTTTAAGAAATTATAGTATGAATTAACATAGGCACCACCACTTGGAGATGTATTAGTAACAGTAGTCCAATGACTACTGTTACTATATATTCCTGAACCTACACCTGTCATTCTTGCACCAGCTACAGGTATTATACCATTTGCATCAGTATTCCAATGATCTAATCTAGTGTATTGCCAGCAACCTAAACCTGATACTGTGTAATTACCATTATTATTATATGTTCCACTCCAGCCTACACCTGTAGGACCACCAGCTACACTAATACCCCACAAAAAACATTTATCAGTTATATATACATGTAAAGCTCGCCAACTTGTTTGACCTGCTATAGCTTGTTGCTGACCATAATCAAAACTACTATTAACTAAACTTAATAGTGTACCAGCAGCAGTAGCTGAGCTTGAAGCTTGAGTTTGTGGTAGTTGACTACTAGTTATTGTTCCACCAGTTAAGCCATTTCCCATCATGACATTTGGGGCAGCACCTGAGTAGTTTATTTGGTTTATTTGATAGTAGTATTTAGTACTTGGTGCGTCATACACAGACTGTTCTAGTGTGAAATTAATAGTATTACTCATAGCAGGTTTTGCTATATGTGCTACGGTACTACTTAAATTTACAGTTCTAATTATTTCACTATTACTGGAGTCAAACCCTGAACCGATATCTGAGGCAAATATACCTGTATTAGATAAAGCAGTATTAAGGGTTCCGGCACTAGTAATTGTGGGAGTATTTATAATATAGGCAAGTGTTCTAAGTAGTTGTTCTAAATTCTTATCCGCAGTATAAATTAATCTTATATACATTTTTTATTCCCTTGGCACTGCTAGTGCTATTCTTTCAGTATGTGAGAAGGCACCAGGCCATAAAATATAAGTTTTTGTACCTGATGTTAATATATCTCCTGGAAAGTAGTCCCCATTAAACCAGAATACACCAGTTTTATCAGATATATTGCCACCAGTATTATTATACCAGGCATTAGCCCAAGTAAGAGGTAGTAAGGCATAGCTAGTAGATTTTAAATCACTGGAAAGATACCTTGTACCTGCTGTTCTGGTTAAAGGAGCCCCAACATTAGCACCATCTCTGTAATTGAACTGACTATTATAGTATTGCTCAATATTACTTTCACCTAATCCCCAGCAATCGTTAAATCTATTACCACAACCAAAATTAACAGGTTTATTTGCTACCCAAGGTTGTGTACTATTAGTACTACTATAGCTATTATCTAATTGACGATCAGCAACTAAAGCTGCAACACCGGGGTTATTACCGCGAACATTTTGATAAGCGGACACTTGATTTAAACTAGCTAAAAATCCCATACCATATTTGTTTGGACTACCATGTTGAGAGCATACAAAAGGTGGTACATTATTAGCAGCAGTATTCCAAGGATCTGTTCTTGTGTATTGTCCTACAAAATGTATGCCTCTATAGTAACTTGTATTGTCAAGGTGTGCGCCTGCAGGAAATCCATTTTCTCTTTTTACACCGGCTCCGTTAAAACTAAACATAAAACAGTTATCAGTTATGTACATAACTGCACCTGTTAAACTAGTACCCATGAAACTGCTATCATAAAAACCACTAGCTGGAGAAGCAGGAGATTGATTTGTTAATGTTAAAGTGCCTGAGCCACTTGTAGTAGAGGTACCAAAATTAATAGTACCTATAGCCTCACCAGTTAGCGTGCTGATTGATGTACCTGCAGTATTCCAAAAATTATATACATAAGGTGCGCTAGACCCATAAGATTCATTATAAGCTCCAGGGTCTGAAAATTGCACTACGTGTTTATCGTTGTTGGGCCTATCATATCCAGCAAGTTCTATGTTCCAGCTATACGCCCACGCACTAGTAGTAGGTTTATAAAAAACAGATTTAGTATTGCTGGTAAGTGCAGTTATACCTGTGCCACTATTCCATATAGCACTATTTGTTCCATCAATAAGTGCACCTAAAGTTGCATTAGCTGCGGTTACCAAAGTCTTTAAATTAGTACCTGTAGCTGGTCTTTGATTAATTAAATAATCTAATATTTTAAAAGTATACTGTGGATTAGTTCCGGTATGAAAAAGTAATTTTATAAACATTTTATGTTCCTACTGTAGGGGTAGCTGTATCTTCAGGTACCTCTGCTGGTACGTATAATTCTGGTTGAACAGGAGTATCAACCGCTGGATCTTCTGTATACTCTGCTACTATAACTTGACCTGGAAAATCTGGTTTAATAGATCCACCTTTTTTAAACATAACGTACCAACTGGTTTGATCTGTAGAGTGTATTTTTATTTCTTGGCAGTTTATACCGTACTCAGTAATTAAATTGCAAAAATCTTGTAACGTATGACAAGTTTCTGTAGGTATTATATATAAATATTCCCATTCAGTACGAGTTTGATAAAACTCAGGAAAGTTTAAATGTTGGACAATTGATTTATAATTCATGTTATTTTATCCGTAAACAAAAGTCATATTAAGGTTTGCAGCAGAAGTTCCTGCGGCAGTAATATCTACTGTTAAGTAGTCGAGGGCTGAAAGAGCAATACTAACATTTGAGGTAGTAGTAGTTGTACTAGCAGAAACTGTAATAGTTTGTATAGCAGTACCATTCTTTTTAACAACTAAAGTAGTGTCTGAGGAGCCTGCTGTTTGAAGAATACTAACTATTTTAGTAAGAGTAGCTGAGTTAGCAAGGTAAAAACGTAAAGTACCTGTATTAACAGTTAAGCTACCAGAGTATAAGTAATTTTTAGTAATATTACCTGTGGGTCCTGCAGGACCTGAGGTTCCTATTCCTGTAGCTCCCATTAGCCCAGAGGCACCTGTAGCACCTTGATACCCGCTAGCACCTGATGCGCCTGTGGCACCTTGACCAGTAGCACCTTGATATCCTGTAACACCTGTAGCACCTGTAGTACCTTGTAGACCTTGTACACCTTGTCCAGTTAGTCCAGAGGCACCTGTTGCTCCTATTGTACCTGTGGCACCTGAAGCACCTTGATACCCTGTGACACCTGAAGCACCTGTAGCACCTTGATATCCTGTAGCACCTTGATATCCTGTGACACCTGAAGCACCTGTGGCACCTTGACCTGTGGCACCTTGTAGTCCACTAGCACCTGTGGCACCTATTGTACCTGTTGCTCCTGATGCACCTGTAGCACCTTGACCAGTAGCACCTTGCAGTCCGCTGGCACCTGTAGCACCTGTAGCACCTTGATATCCTGTAGCACCTTGATATCCTGTAGCACCTGAAGCACCTGTAGCACCTTGACCTGTAGCACCTATTGTACCTTGATCACCTGTAGCACCTTGGTCACCTGTAGAACCTGGTTGTCCATTAGTACCATTAAATCCTTGAATACCTGAAGCACCTGTAGCACCTTGATAGCCTCCTGGAGGGCCACTAGATCCTGTAGCACCTACTGCACCACCTATAACATTAAGAGTACCGTTTGCTCCAACAATTCCGGTTACTGTTCCAGAAGCATAATTACTACCACCTTTAGTTATAGTAGTTACTAAACCAGCTATAGGAGTTGTACCACCTGCCGCTCTAAAAGTTATGCTAGTAGAGCTAGGTACAGATAATATAGTATAAGTACCTCCAGTACCTAAACTACCTACATTATTAGTTGCTGTTATTACATCGTTAACGGCTAAACCTGTGGTAGAGCCTATACCGGTTATTGTTGCAGTCCAAGGGCTAGTATATGTATACGATAGTCCTGAACCTACTCTAACTCCACCTAGGGTTGTTGAGCTTGCATCAGGTAGAACATAGTAGTAAGCACTTAAACTACCGGAACTTACCCACGCTTCTCCATTCCAAGCCCAGGATTGTCCACCTGTTGTGGTAGTTTGGTAAAGTGTGGGATTATCTGGAAAAGAAATTGGCATATATTACTCCAATGGGCTAACAGGCCACACAGCAGTATCTAGACTAGTGTATGTATTTGTCATGTCTCTTAATGCTTGCCTATACATTAATACTTCTTGAAACTTTTCTTGTGTTAAAGTTAGTGGTAAGTTTAAAAGTTGTTCTTCTTGACGACGTTGTAGTACCCAATCAGTCATATATAAAGTACCATCTCTAACATCCCTTAAAGTTACTTCGTAAGGTTTTGGTAGTTTTTCGTGATATTGTCTACAATATTCTGTAATAGCAGATTTATTGTCGTCTAACCATATCATCTCTACTAAAGTACTACCACTAACAACAGTTGGTGGAGTACCTAATCTTTCTATTATCCAATGGGATCTAGTAGGCTCCCAATTTAATAAGCCTACTTGAAAAGGGAAACCAATAGCTGTAATAAACTCAGTAGCGCTTGAAAAACTGCAAGTTATGCCATTAAGTCTACAACTAGCAGTGTCATTATAGGTATCTATTTGTATATATTCATGTATCATATTAATATAAGGTTTTAGTAAGTTGAATAAAACACAACTTTATTTCGTCGGGTTGGAACATTACAACATTAGGATTAGAGAAAGTATGTGAATGAAACATACTAAAACTACTGTGATAGTAGGCGGTGTCAGTACCAAATCTAAAAGCCTGACCACTAGTATGATAATGAGTCCATGCTTCAGTACTTAGACCTCCTGAACTAAATGGTGCGCTATAAGGAGTATAAGTATTATGAGCAGTATTCTCATCACTTGAATATCCAAGAAAAAAGTCTACCATATTTGGTGTACCATTACTACCATTACATACTTTCCAATAACTAGGCAAATTAGCAATATTACCTGTATACATAACTATTATGTTATCTTCAGCAGTCATTTTAGAACCTAATTTCCAGAGTTTTAGTAACGTTCCTAGAAGTGTAGCACCCGTTATGGTTCCGGAAAGGCTGTGCGAGTGAGATAATCCTGAACTGCTATTTTCAGCTCTAAAAGCTAAGGTATTTGTTCCACTAGCAAAAGTACTTCCAAGAAAACTTGTTGGTCCATGAGTGTGACTACCTTGTTGATCAGTAAATCCAGATATACTACGCTGTGTAGCATAGTTATTAGCATATGTTGATCCACCTCTTATATATCTGTTTTGATTTATTGATAACTCTTTTGTACTTCCTGTTATTTGAGTAGCTTTACTAATTATTGCATTAGCAGGAAAATATTCTTGATCCTGAGTAGCTTCTAATAATATATAGTCTGTACTTGGAGGATTTAAATCAGTTCCGGCACCTAGGCTATAGAACAAAGAATGTGCGTGACTGCCCCCACCTAGAGTATATGACATTACTGTTGAATTTTGTGGATTAGCGATGCCGTTTTCTTTAACTATAGTTAAAGGGCCTGAGTGATACCCAGCACTACCTGTAGTTGTTCCGCCGGCACCTAGCTGATCGTTATTATTTGGTGTTACTGTACCTATTTCAGACTGTGTTGCAGTGCCTTTTATAAATTTTCCGTCTGCTGCAGAGTACCTAGTCCAACCTGTTAGACTAGGTACTGAGCTTCCAGAATACATAATAATTGCACCTTGAGGAATATGCCAGTAATCTGGCACTACATAAGGAGTATTAAACCCCTTAGTGATTAGTGATGATATTCTAGGCATTTTTATCCATAAGTTGTTAAGTTACCTAGTACTGTCCAAATATTACTTGTTGCAGTACCTATAAATACAAGAGTTACTAATTCTGTTTTATATGGTGTTGCTATTGGAGGTACTTGATTTTGCCATAACAGTGTTTGAGATGAACCATTAATTGTTATGTTATTTGGGATATAGGATATAGACCCCTGTGTAATAATCAAACTAACTGCAGTAGCTATATACTGACCTTCTGGAACATTAACAAAGTTAAGTGTTATGTTAGTTGTTGAACTAGCTAGGGAGAAAATCGCTCCTGCGTTATAGTTTAAAGTTACTGCTTGTGAAACTATAGTGGCTGGAGTATATTTTTCTGAAGTTGCTTGTAAGTTAACAGTACCTGTAAAAGTAGGACTACTAAACATAGTAGCTTTACTTTCATTAGTAACATTATTAAGTGTTGCTGGAGTAGGAGGTACGCCTCCTGAATACGCTAACCAAACTTCTTCTGGTGCATAATAGATATTAAGAGTACCAGTATTAGTGCTTAACCACATTAATCCATCGGTTGGATTAACTGGAGCAGTGGCTGATTCTATTAATTGAGCAGAACCTGTTGCTCCTGCTGGAGCTGCTGCAGTTATACTCCAAGGTGTAGCAGAGGCATCTGATGAACTTATTACTGTACTGGCATTTATTACTAAAGTAATACCTGAGTAACTGGTTATAACACCTTCTAAAACATTAGAATAAACTCCATTAATAGTTTGTCCGGTTCCAGTCATTCTTACATACTGACCAACTGCAAAAGCTGACTGACTAGTATCTCTATTAACTATAAAGGTTTTAGATCCTGTAGATACAGTTACTGTAGTTGTAGAAGTAAGTGGATTATATCCAATACCTGTAGCACCTGTAGCACCTGTAGGACCAGCAATACCGTCTAAACCTGAGGCACCTGTAGCTCCTGAGCCAGTAGCACCTTGATATCCAGTAACACCTGAAGCACCTGTAGCACCTTGATATCCTGTAGCACCACTAGCTCCTGTAGCACCAGCACCTGTAGCACCTTGTAGTCCTGAGGCTCCTGTTGCTCCTATTGTACCTGTAGCACCTGAAGCACCTTGATAGCCTGAAGCACCTGTAGCTCCTGAGCCAGTAGCTCCTGTTGCTCCTATTGTACCTATAACACCTGAGGCACCTGTAGCACCTTGATATCCTGTAACACCTGTAGCACCTGAACCAGTAGCTCCTGTATACCCTGTAACACCTGTCGTGCCTTGATAACCTGTAGCACCTGAACTACCTTGATATCCAGTAGCACCTGAAGCACCTGTGGCACCTGAGCCGGTAGCACCTTGATAGCCTGTAGCACCTTGTAGACCTGATGCACCTGTACTACCTATAGTACCTGTTGCTCCTAGACCTGTAGATCCTCTTAATCCTGATGCTCCTGTAGCACCTATAGTACCTGTAGCACCTTGATAACCTGTTACACCTGAAGCACCTGTAGCACCTGCACCTGTTGCACCTTGAACTCCTGTAGCACCTTGATAACCTGTAACACCTGAAGCACCAGTGGCTCCTGTAAATCCTGTTGCTCCTGAAGCACCTGTTGCTCCAGAACCTGTGGCTCCTGTAGCTCCTATTGTACCTTGAATACCTGTAGCACCTTCGTATCCTGTAGCACCCTGATAACCTAGTCCTCCTGTAGCACCTAATCCGGTAGCTCCTTGAAAGCCTGTAGCTCCATCATATCCTTGACCACCTGTAGCACCTATACCAGTTGCTCCTTGTAAGCCTTGAATACCTGAACTACCAGTTGCTCCTATTGTACCAGTTGCTCCTATTGTACCAGTAGCACCTTGATATCCTGGACCACCTGTTGCACCTTGACCAGTAGCACCTTGAACTCCTGTAGCACCTTGAACTCCTGTTACACCTGTAGCACCTAAACCAGTTGCCCCCTGTAATCCTTGAATACCTGAACTACCTGTTGCACCTTGATAACCTGTAACACCAGAACTACCTGTTGCTCCTTGATAACCCGCACCACCAGATGCTCCCATACCTGTAGCACCTTGAAAACCTGAACTACCTGTAGCACCTATATAGCCTTGTGGTCCTGTTATACCTTGTGCACCTGATAGATCTGATACATAAGAATATGTAGTACCATTCCATAAGTATAATCTTGAATTTTCAGGATTATCAGTACTAGTGGTTTCAATTATAGCAAATTGTCCTGCTACAATACCAGTTGGGCTAGTATCTGCATTAAGTGCGGCTACTGATAGGTAACTTTTTGCTATTGCAAAACCTAATCCTGAATCACCTTTAATACCTGTAGCACCTTGATAACCTGTGGCACCTATACCACCAACACCTGTTGCTCCTTGATAACCTGTGGCTCCACTGGCTCCTGTGGCTCCATTTAATCCATCAAGACCAGTTGAACCTTGATAACCATATCCAGTTGCTCCTACATAACCTTGAACACCTGAAGCTCCTGTAGTTCCTGTAAATCCAGTTACACCTGTTGAGCCTTGTAGACCTGATGCACCTGTAGTACCAGTTAGTCCTGTAGGACCTGCAGTACCTGTTGCACCGGTAGCTCCTGGTAATCCTGTAGCACCTGTAGCACCATCATAGCCTTGGCCACCAGAAGGACCTGCTTCACCAGCGTATCCAATACCTGTTGCACCTTGATAACCTGTAACACCTGAACTGCCTTGATATCCTGATACACCTTGTAGTCCTGAGGCTCCTGTAGCACCTGTTTTACCTGGTGCGCCTTGAACTGAATCTGCTAAGGTTAGATATTCAAGTTGAGTAGTATTTGCAGTAGTTTCGCTAGAATGGCTTAGCTCGATTAGTATTGTACCATCTATACTTCTATAACTGTTGTAGTCTAGTACTTCTATTGCAAACTGGTTAAACCCGCCCGGAGACTGAACACTTCCAAAAGGTATAAAAGTAGCTGTTACATAGTTATATAGTTTAACGTATACTATGTGTGTACCACTGCCTGTATTAATGTTAAGTGATATTAAATTAAATTTTAAACTACCACTTAAACCAATATAAAATTGCGCTTTCCAAGGATCTACGCCCAGAGCACCACTGCCATTAACACCATCAGTGAAAGTAAGATAATTACCATCATTAAATGTTCTAATACGTAATATAGGGTCAGGAGTAGTATACATTGCTGGTGTTACAATACCTCCTCGCATTTCGAAGCCTGTTAACTCATAAACTATGGTTTCACGCTTAGGACCGGTTGATCCTGGTGCTCCGGCATATCCAATACCTGTAGCACCTTGAATACCTGTAGCACCTTGATATCCAGTAGCTCCTGTAGCACCAGTATACCCTGGTCCACCTGATTCTCCTTGAAAGCCTACACCTGTAGCACCTTGATACCCGGCCTGACCTGTAGCACCATTGTATCCCGCACCTCCAGATGCTCCCATACCTGTGGCACCTTGAAGGCCTTGTGGACCTTGAATACCTGAAGCACCTGTAGCTCCATTTGAACCTGCGGCACCTGTAGCTCCATCACTTCCAATATATCCACTGGCACCTTGTGGTCCTGTGGCACCTTGATAACCTGCTCCACCTTGAGCGCCTGAGGCGCCTGATGGACCTGATCCAGGTGCTGCCCAGCTTAGTAATCCTGAAGTATTACTGCTTAAAACATAACCATCTGATGATGGTGCTGTTGCTGGTAGCGTATAAATTGCTGAACCAGCGTCTGGTTGAGCTTGAATTCTAACAGACCCAGAAGTTGTTCCAGATACAGATAAAACTCCAGTAATTGTAGGGCTTGTAAATAAAGAAGCTCTATTTAAATTTTCTACATTACCTAAACCAACCATTGCGGAAGTAATTCCACTTACGGTACCTGTAAAGGTTGGAGACGCTATGTTAGCTTTTAAGTTTAAGGCTGTTTGTTGTGCTGTAGATACTGGTTTATTTGCATCTGAAGTATTATCAACATTGCCTAAACCAACAGTAGTTTTAGTTAATCCAGTTACTGAAGTAGCATTTGAAAAATCAACTGATCCTGTTAAGGAAGCCGAACTTGTTACAGCGGCTATGGCTGCTGCCGTTGCTACAGATACTGGTTTATTTGCATCTGAGGTATTATCAACATTACCTAGACCAACCATTGATTTAGTAATACCACTTACTGTGCCCGTAAAACTAGGATTAGCTAAGGGTGCTTTTAGGGCTAATGCATTAAGTACTGTAGTAGAAAAATTGGCATCGTTGCCTAAAGCTGCAGCTAATTCGTTTAGTGTATCTAAAGCACCAGGGCCGGAACTAAGTACAGCATCAATTTTTGCACTTACATATGCTAAGTTAGCGATCTGATTGGAACGATTAATACCACTAATGCCCCCTAAGGTTGTATTAGTGTATGTGCCTGTTAAAGCAAATGTTAAATTTGTTGCATTGCAACTTAATACTGTAAATGTTGAATTTACATTATTAACTGGACTAGTTGTTTGGGCCGGAACAAATCCAACAAGAGTTATGCTAGAACCTACAGTAAAAGGAGGTATAATTAAACTAGCAAAATTTACTGTAGCTATACCTGCTGTAACAGTAATGTTTTGTACATCTAATTGAGTTTCTAAACTTGCTGTTGGTACTGAGGGTATTCCTGTTAATATAGGAGAAATTTTAGGGGCAAGACCTGCAAGTGTATCTACTAATCCTGTAGGAATAGCCCCAATTTCTACAATTTTTGCATCTACTTCTGATTTAGTATATGTAGTAGCTTTAGCTGCTAATAAAAGTTCTGCTGCTTGTGCTCTTGTAGCTTCAAAGGCTATAGCTGTTGCTGTTGCTGTTGATACAGGCTTATCTTGGTCTGATGTATTATCTACATTTCCTAAACCTATAGTAGTTTTATTTAGACCTGAAGCTGTTCCAGTAAATACTGGGTTATCTTTACTTACAAAACCTGCTTCTGCTGCCAAAGCTCTATCACGTTCTACAGCAATAGCTGTAGCGGTTGCTGTAGATACCGGCTTGTCTAAATCAGATGTATTATCTACATTCTCTAATCCTACAGTAGCTTTAGTGATACCAGTTATTACACCAGTAAAAGTAGGGTTGGCTTTAGTTGCTAATAATGCTTCTACTGTTTGCGCTCTACTTATTTCTGCATCTATAGCTGCTTGAGTAGCTACGGATATTGGTTTATTTGCATCTGAAGTATTATCTACATCTGATAGTCCAACCATCGCTTTAGTAATACCAGCTACTGTACCTGTAAAAGTAGGGCTGTATATTGGAGCTTTACCATTTAAACTAGTTACAATATCTCCTATAGATATAGCATTATCGTTTAAATATCCTGTTAGTTGAGTAATATTAGCTATTAAACCAGGAGTTAGTAAACTAACTTGGCTAACCATTAAATCTACTTCAGTTTTGGTATAGGTAGTAGATATAGGAGCTAATAATGCTTCTGCTGCTAGTGCTCTATTTGTTTCGGCTATAATGGAGGCTTGTGTAGCTACTGATACTGGCTTGTTTAGATCTGAAGTATCATCTACATTGCCTAAACCAACCATTGCGGAAGTAATGCCACTTACTGTGCCTGTGAATACAGGGCTAGTAAACATAGTAGCTTTACTCTGATTAGTAACATTACCTAATCCTACCATTGTAGAGGTAACACCACTTACTGTGCCTGTGAATACAGGACTAGTAAACATAGTGGCTTTACTCTCATTAGTAACATTACCTAAACCAACCATTGCAGAAGTAATGCCACTTACTGTACCAGTAAATGTAGGACTAGCTAAAGGTGCTAGTAATGCTTCTGCTGCTTGTGCTCTTATACTTTCTACTGTTATTGCTATTTGGGTCGCTGTCGATACTGGTTTAGCTAAATCTGATGTATTATCTGCATTGCCTAAACCTACCATTAATTTAGTTATACCACTTACTACACCTGTAAATGTAGGATTTAATAGTGGGGCTAATAATGCTTCTGCAGCTAGTGCTCTTTGTTCTTCTGCAGTTATGGCTGATTGAGTAGCAGTAGATATAGGCTTATTTAAATCTGATGTATTGTCTGCATTAGACAATCCTATCATTGCTTTAGTTATGCCATTTATTGTGCCGGTAAAAGTAGGATTATCACTAGTTACAAAAGCGGATTCTGCAGCTTGAGCTCTTGCAGTTTCTACGGCTATAGCTGCTATTGTTGCTGTAGAAAGTGGTTTATTTAGATCTGAAGTATTGTCTACATTACCTAAGCCAACCATTACGGAAGTAATACCTCCCACTGTACCAGTAAAAGTAGGGCTATCTATAGCAGCTTTAGTAGATACTATATTAGATAATCCTACTATATCTATACTATTAATGGTAATAGCAATATTATCTAAGGCTGATTGTACTGCTGTAGATATAGGTTTGTTTAAATCTGATGTATTATCAACATTTTCTAAGGCAAGCATTGCAGGAGTAATACCACTTACTGTGCCGGTAAAAGTAGGGTTACTAAACATAGTAGCCTTACTCTCGTTAGTAACATTGCCTAAACCTACCATCGTAGAGGTAATACCAGTTACCGTACCAGTAAAAGTAGGGTTACTAAACATAGTAGCCTTACTCTCGTTAGTAACATTTCCTAAACCTACCATTCCCGCAGTAACCCCACTTACTGTACCAGTAAATGTAGGATTAGTAAACATAATTGCTTTACTCTCGTTAGTAACATTACCAACGCTAGTGGATATTGCTGCTGTTACTGCTGCAACACTTGCTACTTCTACTGGAACAGAATTTGGAGTTGCAGTATCGGTAATAAGTAATGATCCTGTAGCAGAAACACTAATTGAATAACCATCTAAGTAAATTGTATTATTACTTAAATATAAGGATCTAAATTTATTTGTTACAGAACCAAGATCATATGCAATATTTGTGCTAGGTACTATATGTCCACTTACTGTTGTTGCCCCTGTAAATACAGGGGCTGTGAACATTGTAGCTTTGCTCTCATTAGTAACATTACCTAGCCCAACCATTGCTTTAGTTAAACCAGTTACTGCGGATGTTCCAGAAAAGTCAACCGTACCAGTAAAATTAGGCGAAGCAAGAGGTGCTTTTAAAGCTAGCTGATTAGTAACTGTATTAGCAAAATTTGCATCATTTCCTAATGCAGCAGCTAATTCATTTAAAGTGTCTAGTGCTGAATTGGCACTAGCTGCTAATGCATTAATTTCACCTCTCACATATGCTGTTGTAGCAATCTGTGTGCTATTAGTAGCTAAACTAGCTGTAGGTGCTGTTGGAGTACCTGTAAAAGTAGGGTTTAATAAAGGTGCTAAACCAGTAATACTTGGTATTACTGGTTTATTTAATATTTGCGCAGCACCAAAAGTTGCGTTCCAATCTGAGGGAACTTGTGCTGCTGGTATTGTTGGTTTATTTATTAGATCTGCATAGTTACCAGAAAATCCAGAAATTACTCCAGTTGCTGTAATCTTAATGCTTATACCATCAATTTTTACACCGCCTAACAAAGCTGTGTTTGCGGTAGGTAAACTATAAGAACTTTGAATAACTGGAGGAGTAAATGTAAAAACACTACCTGTTAGAGTTAAGCTACCATTTCCATTAGGAGTAGCTGTGTTAATAGTATATGTAGGTACTGCTGCAGGAGTAAATCGAAATGTATTACCTAAAATAGATAAAGCACCACCACCACTAGCTGTAAGGGTAGTTATTGTGGGTTTATTTAGTAAATCTGCGTAATTACCTGTTGTGGCTACAGTTGCAAAATTAGGTTTATTAAGAATAGCACCAGTTGCAGCTGTAATAGCGGTCCAGTTACTTTGCGGTGTTGGGGTAATTGTTCCCCAACTTACTGTGGATCCGTTTGTGAATAGGTATTTATTTGTCTGGCCTACTATTGTAGGTATTTCATTGGTTTTTGGTATAAAAGTAAATACGCCTGTAGACGAATTATAGCTTATACCACCAGTTGGTGAAGTAGTAGGAGAATTAGCTCCAATACTAAATAACGCTTTGCCGCCACTAACGGTGGCATCATATAAAACATTTAGAGCTGTTAAATAATCATTTTGGCCAACATAAAAAGCCTGAGTTGCCATTTAAATCTCCTCTATGTCAATACTTGTACTGTAGATTTCAAAAATAGGATGTGTTATATCAGAAAGTTGTGATAATTTTCCATAAATCTGATGTGATTGTTCTTTTTCAAAATCTTCTGAGTTATTTGGAAATAAACTTATAAATAAAGGTCTTGGTAATCCATTTCCTCTAAGTATTCTTGTAAATTCTAGTCTATCTTCTGGAGGTAACCATGTTAAGTCAAATCTCATGTTACGATAACGAATACCTCTATTTGTAATTAAGTCACCAGACTCACTACGCTGATGTTTACTTAAATCTTGGCTACCTGTTGATAGTCCGAAAGAAGTATTGTACTTAGGAGACCAATAAGATCCAGTAATAATCCTTGATATTTCTATGTATGGATTAGGGCACTCAGTATCTTCTATCTCAATTAATAAACTAGTACAAGCTAATTGTGTGGGCATCCAAACTCTACCATAAGTTCCTCCGCCATAGGAATAACTATTTACTCCTAGTGGTAAACTACCCCAATTCCATAAGCCAAAAGTTTGATAAGGGCATGAAAATATTTTAGTACTATCATGTACTAAAGTACCTGCTGCCACAGAGGTAGGAGTATTAGTGGCTGCACCAGTTGTGGGAGCTGTTCCTGTATACCCACGAACTCTGATTTTTGCAGCAGATGATAAGTTACAGAAAGGTAACATTACGCCACCTATAATAGCTTGGGTAAAAGACACTACTATATTAACTCTTGTAGTGTATAAACCACTAGGGTTTACTACTCCTGTAGTGGCTGATCTCCATACTTGAGATTTAGAATCTAACTTTAAATTACTAAGGGATGTGGCAGTGCCTGTGGCGCTACTTGATGCCGTTATAATGGTTGTAGGTAGATCTAGAATATTATTATAGATTATTCTAAGATTATTCGATGCCATTTTATTCCTCTATAAATTTTAGGAAAGCTATGTAGAAATATCTATATTTCTATCTTCACACTCAGCGGTCCAATATTCATCCCAGTTTGATAAACTATTTTGTGTATCAAAACAATAATTTTTTACTTTTAATCGTTCTTTAGTAGTACCGTTAAAAGTTATACAGTAGTAATTTGAATAACTACCAACTGTAAGTTTTTTCTCTGCAAAAGCTTCTACGTTTGCATGGTTCGTACATGAGAAGTATATATCTATGTAATTAGAATAATCTTCATCACCAGGCTGTCCGTAAATATTTAGTAAATATCCTTTAGCTAATGCTTTAGAATTTTCTGGTAGTTCAAATTCAGAAGGTATATCAGTTAAAAGTGTATATACTTTTTCATAAATATGTTGTTTATTTAATAAATATTTTCGACTTACTTTAATAGGGTCTAGATGATCTAAGTAGGGGCTAGATGATTTATATATAGCAGTTACTACTTGATCTTCTAAAATACTATTATAAGTAGGTTCACTAAGTAATTCCCACTTAGTAGAACCCAAATTATTATATTTAGATTCTACGATTGCGGTTATTTCTTTGAATTTTTCAGTACCCGCTAAGTAATATTTTACTAAGCCTTCTGAAGTTTCTACTGACAAATAATTCATAACTTAATCCATTCACATCGTATTAAGTAGTTAAGTAAATATGTATCTATGTCTTCTCCGTGCGGAACTAATACACTAGAGGTTAACACTGAAGTTTGTATACCTTTATAATCTTCTTGGTCTACATAAGCTCTATCTGATATAGTATAGCTTACTAAAGTTCCAAAATTCGGTTCATCTTTGGTTGCTAAAATAGTAAAAGGTTTAATCATATAAGGCACCGTCAGAAACTATAAAACTTACTGGATCCATATTTATTGACTGATTTTCAAAAGGCCATGTACCGCCTGTTCTAGTTTTTGCACCAAAACCTACACCTAGAATCGAACTTTCTTTTGAATAGGTCCAATTACAAGAGTAATCTACTGCTACCCAACCACTGGTTACATTAAGAGTAGATCCTACTTGTGCCATAGATACTCCCCCTCTGCAAAATACCCAGTAATCGCTCCTGCGAACATATGTTTGTCTAACAAAGAATCCGGTTTTTGAAACCATACTTACCCAGAATTGTCTTTGAGCTTGAGATATAGATTGATAATTTACTATAGGTTTTACTAAAGATGCTACATTGGTTATACCTATGCTAGTAGCAGCTGTTGGTGCAAGATAGGGTCCGGCATCAGTTCTACACTCTGAGGGATCTAATGCTCCTGGAGGAGGTGCGTTTGGGATTGGATCATATGGCTGAGATATAGATGCTCCGGCTTTTACAATTAAAGGCCTAAGTCTGGAATCATAAGTTACTCCAGATGTTTCATTTAATACTTTCATACCGTAAGAAGTATTTGGAGTAATTTGTCCATTGGCTTCTGTAAACACATAAACTTCTGGCTTTACATCACTGTAACCTGATTTAATTATTTCTATTTCCCAAGTATCTGCTGCTACTAAAGTCATGCGTAAAATTGCGTAACTTTCTGGAGTAGGTGTAGTAAAAAAAGGAACTGGTGTTGTAATACAATTTATCCTATAAACAAAACGTCTAATACCACCGTAACTATTTGTAGCTTGTGCAGCATATGCGTACTTTGCCTTACCTAAAAAGTGTAAATTTTTTGTCTTACTTGATATTAGTACTTGACTATTTCCATTTGTAGCTAAAAATCCATAAGTTGTCATCGCATCAGCACCATTATATAGGTGTCCACATTTGCACCAGTTATATATATAGAACCACTGGCATTAGTATATATAGTGTTTGCATAAAAAGCTTTGTTGAAATCCGGAGTACCCACTAATATTTGAGTAACTAGCATTTCTCTGCCTACACACGAAGCATAAGTGTTTGACACATTAGTATTTGCTAATTTGTAAAAGGCATCTACTTGATTCCAAGTTACGTCAGTACTACTAAACTGTAGGGTACCGTAGTCAAAACCTTTAAACATCCAGTACTGTATGTCTCGTTCTGAGGGAACTACTGGCCCAGCTAAATTATTAGCAAACGCTTTTATTACATTTATTCTACTAGTTCCCGGAGCTTTACTACTAGGTGAGAAATTACCTGTATAAATAGCTTTTCCATTTACTAATCTAGGACTAGATATATATCCTTGGAAATATATAGGTGAAGCTGAACTTTTTTCATGAACTCCTATATAGTAAGATTGATCTATTCTATTCGGTCTAAATACAGTAGGAGCAATAGTTTTTGTAGCAGATACTATTCCATTTACAAATATTCGTAGTGTAGTACCAGTTAAACTAGCTGCAACATGAGTCCAAGTATATGTAGGTGCAGTTCTAGCTCCTGAGTCCATATAACTAGTGGTAACCTCATTTGTTACATATGTAAACTTAAATTCATCTGGAAATACAGTAGGCAGTGGTTCACCATTACTATCTAACTCTGATATGAATGTTCTTTTATAATTAGTAGGATTACCGTCTTCATCTAACGAGCCTCCTATAAATACTGGGGTTACAGTTATATAATTACTTTCATAATCTATGCCAGTTACATACATAGGAACTAAAGCTCCGTAAGCAGCGGGAGGAGTAATTTGAGTACCTACAACAAGTCCTGGAGGTGGAAATGTTCCATATATTGAAAGAATACTACTACTCCACCACCAAGTAGTAAATGTTCTATTAACTGGAGCAATAACTTCTGAAATTAACTGTATAACTCCATTGGATTGATTATGAAATAGTTGCCATGACCCTGGACCATAGTCTCCTGATCCTAGGATACCCCCACCGAATCTAGTAGGGTATATCCACGCTTCAGCACACCAGTTGGTGTTTTGAGGAATTATAAAGTCCCCGCCCCATACTTGAGTAAGTGAGTTAGCCCCATTGTATCCTACTGTACCTAGATAGTTAGGTCTAGGAAAAGTTTGATAAAATGTTTCAGTTCTTTCTAAAGGATTTACACATAATACTGCTGTATTTCCTGTAACATCTTCAGTTATAGTACCATTATCTATTCCTAATAAGAACGCTGTTTTATTAAATCCCGTAGTACTTTGTGTAGATTCTGATGGCGACCCATTTTGGTTAGCTTCTTGTCTTGCAGTTAATGGAGATATAATGCTATTTTGAAACACTCTGTCTGCAATAATTTGTACTTGCCAGGAAGCTGGACCGCTATAATAAAGATTATTATAATACGAATTAAAAGTACTTAAACCACTAATCATCCAGCCACGTATTTCTGCATTAGTAGGAACTATGGGACTAATATTATTAGCTAAAAAAGCATCTATTACCTGTGCTCTAGTTGAAGTTATTCCTGTGTTATCTTCAACCTGCTCTGCCAGGTACTGAGCTTTTAAAGCCGGACTATCTGTGTTTCTGGTTGCTATCCAATCATCAAACCCAGTAGTCAAACCTTTAAAAAACGATAATCCATACGCCATACTATTCCTTTAATTACACGTCAAGATTTCCTAATTGAACCCTTAAAGATCCTGTACTATCAAAAACTTTTATAGCTTCATTAGTAATCTCCATCCTACCTGTACCCGTTCCCCTAATTTTTACATTACCGCTAGTATCTACTGTGAACTTATCTGGTCCAATATTTATTGAACCAGCAATAATATGACCAAGATTTGCAGTAATTGCTGATAAGCTGCCAACTTTTAAATTACTTAAGTAAGGTGCTCTCCAAGTTGTAACTCCCGGGCTGGGTAACGGCTTATATGTACCATCACACTGATACATAAACTGGCCTGCAGCTAATACGCTAGTAGAGTTAAAAGACCAGGTACCGGCACTTGATGTAGGTACTACATCTCCTGCACCTGCTGTAGGTATTGCTGGAGGAGTTGAGCTTGTATTTACAACATAAACTGTTCTGGCCGAATCTCCAACTGGACCTATTCCGCCGTCTTCTTTATACCCAAGCCTGTTAGTTTTTCCTGAGCTCCAAGGAATATTAAATGTAGTAACTTCAGTACTAGGGGCAGATATTGTTACCATTACACTATGTAGTACATAGCCACTGCCTGAAACTGCAGGAGCATCTGTATAATATCCTGCTGGATATACAGTAGTACTTCCAGAGCCTGCTGTAAGCACTTGTGTACTCCAGGTATAGTTAAAAGTTCCTGTTAAAGCAGGCGGTGTACTACTAGTACTCCAACCTGCTGCAGTAATTATGGCTGTTTTGAATGTTACACCATTGTCACCATTTTTACCATTAATTTGCTTAACTAATGTTTGAATTTTGGTTAAGGTTATATTTATGCCACTTAATGATTTACCAGTAATTGTAAAAGCAATACTAGCTAAATTATTAGTTATGTTACTAGCTATTGCTGTTATTGCTGAGACACCGCTAGCTGTTATTGCTCCTGGTGTAACACTTGTTCCAACTGCTGTAACCTTGTAAGTTCCGTCTGTAGTACCTACTCCGTTGTACACTAGCTCACTAGTACCATCAAATACCTGTATTAGCGTACTAGTATTACCAAATCCGCCCGTATTAGGAACTCCTAGGTCATTACATGAAATGTGAGCAGAATCGTTACTAAGGTTTGCTACTACTGCATTAGATCCTTTAAATAATACCAGTAGTTCCTCAAAATCAAACAATGTTGTTTTAGTTGCATTATTGTATAGTCTAGCTATATAACTATATGCTCCAGCATCATTAGGTATTGCACCTATAATACTATTAGCAGTAGCTGAGGTAGCTTCTGACTGTGCATACGCAGCTGTTAAATTGCCCGTATTACTTAAGTTTAGAACAGCCCCGCCAAGTGAACTAGATAAGGTAATTGACTTAGTTACGAGATCTATTGTTTTAATATAATATGTAGTACCTACTGTTATTTGAGGAGGCATCCCTATACCAGAAAATATTATAGGAGTATTAATTGCTAAAGTACTAACACCGCTTAGAAATACTGCATTAGAGTTTACAGAAAGTACTAATAAACTTGCAGTAAATGTTACAAATCCTGTAATAATAGGCGCTGCATTACCTATGGTCTGCTTACCTGTAATTATTACTACGCTATGGGCACCATCTGTCGTGGCCTTATCAGCATTTTTAGTTATTACATTAGCTGATATATCTAAATAATTAAATAAAGCATCTGCGCCTGGGTAAGTTTTGTTAATACTTTGTAGTTTAGAAAGTGTAAAAGGCGTACCAGTTTTACTTGTACCAGTTATAGTATACGTAACTGTTGCTTGATCTACTGCTAAAGCAGAAACATTCCCAGTTATAGCATGCAGAGCATTAACTGCTCTGCTTATACTACCAGGATTAACTCCAGTTCCTGTGGCTGTTACAGTGTAAGTTCCTCTACTACTACCAACGGTATCAAAAGTTAATTCTTCTGCACCTTCATAAACTCGTATTGATGTACCTGTTCCATCATATCCTCCAGATATTACTGTACCTGTATAGCTTACAGAAACTGGGGCCGAGTCATTACTAATTGTAGCAGTAAGTGCATTAGATCCATTAAATACTACTGGTACTGTTTGAGTATCTAGCAGTTGTGCAAATGCACTAGTTCTATCTGCTCTATCATATAATCTGATTGTATATAAACTATTTTCAGAAGTATTAGTTATAGTTGTAGTATAACCATTACTAGTAGAAGCAAAAGCTGTGGCCGATTCTGTTTCTAGATCTCCTGTTACTGTTAGAAATCCATATATACTATAAGTACCTGTACCTACTGTCTTTTTTCCGTATACTTTTATTTGTTGATGTACACCATTTATAAATTTACTAGATGTGCTTTTTGTTATTACTGGAGCACTTAGATCTATAAAATAAACTATTGCAGGGTCTCCATCTACTCCGCTGGAGACTTTAGTTATTGTTAAAGTTTTAAAGATACCTAAAGTTTTAATTCCTGATGCATCATATACAGTAACTAAAAATGTTACTGTTACTGAATCTGCTGTTAGTAAGGTTATCCCACTCAGAGTCCAAGAAGTTGCAGTATTAGTAGTCGGACCTACCGTTCTATAAGGCACAGTTGAATCTATACCAGTATCTGTAACAATTTCAACACTGAAACTATTAGGTAAAGATATTCCTACTAAATTGCCGCCTGATGCACTATAAGCTAATTGTGTACCTGCTCTTACGACTGTGATTGTGGTGCCACTATCATTATAATTATTTATTATGCCAGTGGTAGTAGCGTTTACTATTCCATTAGTTCTAGTAAGCTCAATATTAACAGAGTCTGCATTAGCTTGTTCTAGACTATAGGTTACTAAGGAGTACCCGTATGCGGTATCAATAAAATTTTCACTTACTGCACATCTGAACTGTACAGAGGTAGCTTTTGTTTCACCTACTAAAGAATTAACTGTTTGTGCAGTTATTTCTTTAGTATTAGTACCGGTTTCTGTAGTTACTGAACCACCTACTTGAAGTACTAAATTATTTGTTCCTAGTGCTCCACCAAGAAAACCCCCAGAGATAGTTATTGTATCTCCAGTTTTATAACCAACTCCAGAGTTAATAATAGTTACACTAATATTTCCTGAATAAGAGCTACTTGTATTTATTTTTGTAATTACAAATTTTGCTCCAGTACCTGTACCGCTTGTACTTAAAGGCACTAAATTAGTATATGTTCCAGCTTTGCTAACGCTTGTTCCTGATCCTCCGAACGTTGTAGTTCCTTGTATCAAAGACCCGTCAAAAGCTCTAAAATCAGTAGGGGCAGTATTTAAAGCAAAACTCCAACTAAAAGATGCCGCTGCACTAAATACAATATTAGGTGTGGCTGTTAGAGTTATACTACTAGGGGTAGTTATTCCACCATTTTTTACAGTGATAAAGTTTGTAGCACTTGCAGTTACAGTTACTAAACTAGTTTTATCCCTATAAGGTGCCGATTGAAGGGCTACGTCATTATCATTTAATAAAGTTGACATTAAATTATTACCTCTACAGATATAGTTCCGGATACCCAATTAGGGCTTAAAGATATAACTTGACCATCTTTACCAGAAGTTAAACCAAATCTATTGTGTATAATATTTACAGCTTGACCTAGTTTAAGGGATAATAGTTTGCTAGTACCTGTGAAAGAGTAAATAATTCTTGGTACTTTCCAATACGAGTTAAGACTTTGAGCTAATGCTGCAGAGTGTGTTCCTCTAATTAAAGCAGTTTCAAGTTGAACTGGTGTAGAATCTAATTTATAATCAGATTGAACTGTTGAATCCACAACAGTATTTGAAAGCCAGGGCTCTTGAAATATTTTATTATGATTAGCTGGAAGTGTGGATGCTAATGTTGTTTGTGGTGTATAATTTCTGCAATAGGCCACTTTAGTAGCTGCCATAACATTAGTTTTACTAGATATTTGTAAAGAATGATGTAATATATCGTTATCAGTAATATACACTTTATCGTCTGAAGTAGGTGTTCCAAGCTGTAATAACTGTAATAATCCTGTGCGATTCATAAATAGATTAGCATTAGCACTATTAGCAATGAATCTACATGCTTGAAGTGTATTAGTTCTATCTGTTATAGCAATACCAACAGACTGCGTATTAGCAGTAGCAAAACTACTAAAATTAACTAAATCAATGTCTGAGGGAGATAAACGTACAGAAGCTAATCCATATTGAGTAACTATAAGAGCAATTATATTAGCTATATTATTTACGTATGTGCCTTCTACTAGTTGACCAGTACTAATATTAACTGATCTTTTAGCACCTTGTATACTAGCAGTTATTGTCCCACTTGGTGGTTTAGTTAACTTAAATTTACCTGTAGTGTAATTAATAGTAGCACCTTGAGGTCTAGGTACTCCAGTAAGAGTATATACGCTTTGATCTGTATATATTGGCACTCCATTATCTCTTATCTCAATTACTAACTCTGCGCTAGATACTCGGGCTTCTGCTTGTACTGTTGCAGTAGTAACTGCAGCAGCTGTAGTTAAAGACACTACTGAACCACCACTAGTTGTAGATACTGTAAAAGTGGTATCACTATTAATTGTTTTAATATAGTAAGTAGTACCCGCAACTAGTCCACCAAATACCGCAGTAGCAGGTGTTAGTCCTGTTCCAGATACTACTACAGTAGCTGTGAATACTACGGTTGCATTAAGTACAAAACCTTTAGTACTTGTGCAAGTTATTAAATTTGTACCCGCTGTTGTGGCTTTAATATTTGTTCCAACATTAACATCATGAAACATGTACTCTAACTGACTTGGATCTACTAATATAGGGCTGATATTAAAAACTTCACCAAAAACTAGTGGGCGTATAGAGTCTTGATTACTTTGCCCTTGGCCCCAAGTACCGTTAGTACCTAGTTTATTATCTGTTAAAGGCTCATTTAATCTTTGTAATTTATCACGTACTTTAATATTAAGTACGTCTCTGCCACTAGAATCTATATCAGATACAATGCCGTCAAATATTTTTTGGAAGCCGCCGGTGGTTGTATCGTGAATATCGGTAAGTGTTTCTAACTGCCATCTTGGATCGCCAAGATATACTTTAATAGGTCTATTTGTCCAAATAAACTTAGTACTATCTAACCAGTCATCTCTTTCACCACTTGTATTTACTACTGCTATATCACCAAAAGACATTGTTAGTGAACCGTCAATAGATATTGATTCTGTTGTTTGTAAACTGCCTGTTAAAAATGGCAGATAGCTAGTTTGAGAGTCTCCTGAAACATAGCCAATATTAGATAAGTATATAATGTTTTCGCTACCAGCAGTACCGTATATACCTTGCAAGTCTTTAACTGTTACTTCTACTAATATTCCACGTATGCTTGTAGGATCTTCAAGCCATGCTTGGGTATAATTTATTGCCATAAGCGCTCCTATATCAATCTACTATATTATACTCGTTTAAGCATATTTAGTCAAGCATAATTTTTGTTTGGCACAAAAAAAGCCCCAGGCAAAGCTGGGGCTGATTTTAAGCTATTACAACTTGAGAACGTTCTTTCCACGTCTGTTGCTTAATAGCATTTTCTGTAACATTAGAAACTGCTTGCGCATTTTTCTGGTTAGCATCATAATTGCTTTGAATAATATGTCCAGTTTGTTCTTTTTGTTCCGAACGTAACTGAGACATTTCATCTCTTAAAGCTTTTAACTCAGCAACTAGTGCAGTATTATCTCCAAAAGCAGCGGTCTGTCCAGCTGTATAGACTCTACCTGGTGAGGCGAAATCTACTAACTCTGGTCCTTGTTCTCCAACCATGTTTATACCTCTACCAGCTAAGCCGCCAGAAGCATATCCTTTTACTTTTGTAGGTAAACTTGATAATATACCTTTTAACTCTTCTGTTAGAAGCTTTGTAGCACTTAGTGCTGCAGTTTCATAACTAACTTGATTAGCTATGAATTCTCCCATTAGGCTTGCTGTTGTTTTAGTATTTTCATCAATTGTAGTTAAATAACTAACACTATTATTTAAAACACTTAACTGTCTTTCTGCGTCAGTTTCTTGAGCTGTTAATTGTGCAGTAGTAGTATCAAGCAAACCATTTACCCAAGAGTAATCAGCTTGATATTGATCACCACTAGCAAAAGAAGTTCTAGATTGATTTAAGAATTGATCTATTAAATTGGGTAAACTTGAAACAGCTTTATCTCTTGCAGCAATTTCTGCTTTAGAAGCTCCTGCTCCAAGTGTTTGCTGTGCTAAAGCAGCAGCTGAATCTAACTGTCCTTTAGAAGCTGCATAAGCTTCTTGTGGTGTTAGATTACCTTTGTCACTCATCTGTAGATTTTTCTTATAATCCTGTAACACAGTAACCTGAGATTTTAAACTATCAATAGTACTATTAATTGCTGTTTTAACTTTGTCATAAGAAGTCTGTAGCTTATCTTTTGCAGCTGCTTCATCTTGTAGGGCATAGATATATAGTTGATTTGGTTTTAGTAAATCATCCATAGCATCTAATTCACGCTGTCTAGTAAGTGTTAAAGCTTTTAATTTGCTTATATCGTCATTTTTAAGAGCTAATATAGTTAATAACTGATCTTGTTTAGCTTTCTTAAGTTCCGTTTCTGCTAAATTATTAGCTTCTTCAGTAACTGAAGCAAATGCTGGACCAAGTCTAGTCATTTGTGCCCATAAATCTGCAGTAGCAGGACTAAGAGGATCAAGAGTTTTTCTGAGATTATTAAATTCTTCTCTGGTAGTAATTAAGGATTTACCACCTGATTGCAATGCAGGAAATAGCTCTAATAATTTCTTATTGACGTTATCACGTACTGGAGCAAGTCTTTCGGCTTCAGTAAGCATACTATTTCCATATTTATCAATAGCTGAAAACAGTTCTTGAGATCCACCAAATGCTTTAATTAAGCTTTGTTCGTATTCTCTTTGAATCATTGCGTCAGTGCCTGGCTTAGTAATATAAGCTTGACCAATTGATTGAAATGCAAATTTGATCTGCTCTGAGTCCCCTTGAACTCTAAATGCAAATTCAGATAGGGTTTCACCAAAGTTTTGAAATCTATTTGCTAAATTTTCTATTCCTGGGAATACGGTTTTGAATGCTAGGTCTAGTTTATTTCCAAGTTCTTGTTCAACTCTTTTAGCAAAATCAGCACTGGTTTCACCCGTTTGATATGCAGTAAAGCTGATATCCATTTGATCAATAATTGGTTTTAATATTCCACCGTCTTGACCAAATGCAGCTGCTGACGCCTGAATTCCTGCTCTAAAACTACCTACTGTAGCTTGTAGAAAATCTTTTGCATCCTGGTTTACTTCTTGATATGAACGGTCTATAGTGGTGCGGGTTTTTAAACCCCACCACTTACTAGTCTGTGTTCTAATATCTTCAAACTTTTTAACAGATCCTCCCAGCCCATCAGCAATTTGACCGATAGTACCAGATATAATTACACCACTAGCTGCTAAACTAGTAGCGCTGGAACTAAATCCTAAGAATCCGCTTTTCTTGTTTAACTCTACTCCACCTGCGGTCATATCTCCTATTTTACCAGTTGCTCCAATTGAATTTACAAAGTTTTCAGTATTATCTCTAATAGCTTCTAATGCTACTAGGGCTTTATTTTTATCAAACTGTAAGTTTTCGTAGTTAATTTTACCTAAATAGTCAATACTTTTTGCTATGCTTTCATTAGCTGCTTTAGCATCTCCTAAAGCACCTGTACCTGTTGCTTCTAGTTTGCCTGCAGCATTATAACGCATACCCGTACCACTAACTGAGGCTAGTTCTTCAGGAGTTGGTCCTGGTGGTTTTTTATCACCAAGCCCAAGTAGCTTGTATACAGCAACTGCTGCTAATACATAAGGGCCTGCGGCCATTAGACTTGCACCCATGCCACCTGCTCCTGCTGCTCCTGCTGTGGCTCCACCAGTTGCGGTTGCTGCAGTTGTTGCTGCGTTTCCAGCCATTGCACCTCCGCCCATAGCTAGATCTGTTGTAACTAGTGCAGTCTGACTAGCAGTGCCGGCAGCAGCAGTACTAGGACCACCAAAACCAAACATTTTACCCAAGCTACCAAACATTGAGCTTCCAGTATCAGTGGCATTTTTAGTACCAGTTAAAGCCATCTCTGCTTTAGTACTAGTCATTCTAACAACCCAGTCTTTTAGGAACATAGCTTGTTGAAATACCATACCAGCAATTTTCATTAAGTGAAACGCTTTTTCTAAACTCATCAACTGTTTATAAGTTTTACTATCTTTATCAAATAAACCTGCAGAAGCACTAGCTATACTAGCGGCCCCATCAAGCTTACTTGCATAATATTTTGCATCTAATTGATTAAGATTTGTTACATCTCTTTTCTGATCTTCTGCTGTTTTTCCTGCTTTATCGGCTATGGCTTTTTCAGCATTAAGTCTTTCGATGTTATATTTTTCTGTTATTGTTGCAGTTTGTGCAAATAACTTAATTACATCACCCATAGCTTTACCAGCATCTGTTAATCCTGCTGCAAAACTTTTTGCAGCTGATTCTGCCATTTCTGTGTAGAAAGCTTGGTCTTTAGATAATTGGTTAAGTTTAGCTTGTTGTTCACCAATCTGAAATGCGTACTGTAGCTCTTGTTTTTTAAGCGTATTTAAAGCACCTTGTTCAGCTACGCGTCTATTTGCAGCACTAGTAGCTTCACTATCTTGTAGTGCAAAATTGTTTCTTGTTTCTTGAGCTTGCTTGTTTTGAACTTCTTGAAGATTATTAAGCTTTTCTACTTGTTGAGCTATACCAGTGTCAATGACATCTTGAGACTTAGATCCTGGTATATCTTGTCCAGGTATAGAAACTGGTGTTTTTCTAAGTTTGTCAATCTCTTCTTGGGCTTTACGTGCTGCTTCTACACGTTCAGTTTCTTGCTCTCTATTTAGCTCGGTTAAAGCACTATTTAGCTGATCTGCTCTAGCCAGTTTAGCATTAAATTCTTCTTCTTGAAGTTTTTTCTCTGCCTTACTTTGAGTATCTAGTTCTTTCTCAAATCTATCTTGAGCAAGTTTTGCTGTCATTCTGGCAGCTGTAGTTTCAGAAATTCTACCTAAACTTAGTTTTGCCTGAATTAACTTATCTTCTGCATCTAGTTTAATAAGAGCTATTTTATTAGCGCTTTCTATTTCTGAAAAAGCTAAATCTGCTTGTCTTTTACGTATTGATTCCAATCCGTCTAATCTTAGCTTTTGATTTTTAATGTTGACGTTGGCAACATCAGCTTCGTACTTCATTTGAGTTTGAGCTATTTTTGCTGTAGACTGTGATAGTGCCTCTTGTGCTATTAATACTGTTTTAGGATCTGAGCTAGAATCTCTTCTGAGTTTATTTAGTCGATCTTGTAATATAATTTGATTTTGTAACTCTGCGTTAGACTGCTTATCAAAATTAAGTTTTAAGTTACTTAGTTCTATACCGGCCTTTTGCTGTTGTACAAAGTCTAAATATAAACTAGTAGTAGATTGAATTGCTGACAAACTCTCAGTATTAATTGTATTATTTAATAACTGGAAATCCTTTAAGTAGTTAAATTCTGCAATTTTTGCATTTTTTAGTTCTTGGATATTTTTAAGATCCAGTATTTGAACATCCATTGCAATCTGTTTTTCTTTATCAGCTAGATCATTTCTAAACTTCAGTGCACTGGCATTAGCTGTGGCTTTAGTTTTTGGATCTGTTGCCTGACTAGCACGCATTTCTGCGTCTTTTATTTGACCAACTATGTTTAGTCTCTCTTTTTCTTGTGCAAGATCTGTAATACTGCGATCAATACTTTGTTTTTGCAATACTGCAGCTTCACTTTCATACTGAGAACTTTGAGCAAGAAGACCTAATTCTGCAGCTTTTAGACTTAAACCTTTAGATGTCAAATCATTACGACGGATAATTCCATCAATATCAAGTAGTATTTCTTTACCTTTTGCATCAATGTCTATACCCATTTTTTTAGCTGTATTTAAAGCTAATTGTGCTCTTACTGATTCTGTCATAGACACTAAAGGGTAATTCATTTGAGCAGCTCGTCTTGTAATGTCTGAGCCTGGACCTGTGGCATTTAAGTCTGCAGCATTATTTTTAAATGAAGCATTTTGCTTTTCTCTAGATGTTTCTAGTATAATTGCTCTTTTAGTAAGCTCGCTTGATTGACGTTTAAAATCCTCATTGCTAATATTACCGTCTTTATTATCTCTTTTTAATTCTTTGCGTTTTTCTGCAATTAATATTTCTTCTTGAATTTTAGCTAGTTCACTGGTAACTATTGCTAATTGAAGCATTGCATTAAGATTGCCAGATTCAACATCTATTTGTTGTTTTGCTAAATCTGCTAATGCTCTTATACCTTCTTTAGTATTTCCTGCATTAGCTAAAACGGTTTGGCTTAAGGCAATATTTGCTTTAGCAAATGATTGACTTATAGAATCGTTTACAAGTTTTGCACCTTTAGCAAATACTTCATCTTGAGATTTTAAGTATAATTTTTGGTATTCTACATTATTAGCTTCAGCAGCAATCTGTTTGTTAATATTTTTAGACTCTTGTTGTGCTTTCTTTAAATCACCAGGATTATCTGTAATTCCTAAAAAGTCTGTGAATTTTCCAAACATTCCGACTTCTTTAGAAGATTTATTTTCATTTTCTCTAGAAGTTTTTAATTTTTCTTTTAGCTTGTCTACTTTTTTAGCGGATTGATCTAATTGTCCTGCAAATAACATCATGTCTTTTGCAGTTTCAGGGGACATAAATCTTAGTCTAGACATATCCTTAGAAGTTTTACTTAATTCTGCTAATTTATTTGCAGGATCTTCAAAAGCCTTAGTCATGGCTATACCAACTTTAATAGTTTCATCACCTAGTTTGCCAAGTGGATCTGTTATAGCTAAACTAGTCATTAAATTATCAAAAGTTTTTGTAGCTGCAGTCCAAGCGTCATCAAGCTCTTTACCTGCGGACGCTGCATTATTTATAGCTTTATTGGTATCCTCTAAAGATTTTTGTAATTTAGGTAATTTCTTAATTAATTCGTCTGGTATATTTTTCAGTTGTTTTTCTAAATTATCTGAGTCGCTATATGATATACCTAATATATTCTTAATACTGGCTCTGTAGGTTGCTTCTTCTGTGCTACCTACTATTAACTTAGAAGCTGCAACTAATGCTTGTTGTGTTCCATCTGCTAGTTCTCTACCTAAATTACTTGTATAGGCGTCTCCTACCTTATAGGCTCTATCTAAACGGTAAGTCAAGCGTTGATCTCCAATTGAATCCGCATAACTACCTTTTGCTACTTTTTCACTGGCTTCTTTATTGCGTTTTACTAGTAGCCCTAAGCTTGAACTAAGTTCATTTATGGCCGCAGCTTTAGCTTGTACAGATGCATTACTAATTTGCTCTAAAAATGGTTTTTTCTCTATAGCATCAAGAGTATCGCCTATGGTTTTAGCTGCTGTGGTTATTCCTTCAAGGGCTTTTGCTGAAGCATTTACTGCTGTAGTAGCTGTTTTAAAGTAATCTATTAAAAACGATACAGCAGATGCAAAAGCTGTAATTGCTATAATCCATGGTGCGAAACGATTTATTAAAGTACCTATTGTAGTTCCTATAATAGCTATGGCTCCAGATATACCTACTAGTGCTGCGCTAAATTTATTAATTGCAGGGACTTGGCGCATCAATCCACCACCAACATCAATAGTATTAGTTTTAGATTGAAGTTTTGTCATCTCTTCACTTAGTTGTGAAAATGCTGCAGTCATACCATATGCGCCTTGAATTTGGCTTACATTATATTTTGCACCACTTATAGCAGTGGTTTGATACATTCTGTCACGAATTTTATTAGTTGTCGTTTCGTGACCTAGTAAACTAGTTGCTCTAGCTGCTGAGGCTTCTGCTGCTGCATCTGCAATTTTATTTGCTTGGGCCGTTATCTTTTTTTGCTCATCTAGAGACTTTGTAGCAAAGTCTTTTTCTACTAAATATTTTTTACGTGCTCGTTCGCCTACGATTTTAGTATCGTAATCATAACCTGCTTCACCTTGAATCTTCTGCATTTCAGAAACTTTTTTCAAGTTTTCTGCATTTACTGCTTCAAGCCCTTTTCTGTATTGTCCTAGTGCTGGAATGGCTTGTTTTAATAATATACCGGCAATACCTGTAAGTGCTAGTCCTAATGCTGTTGGACTTTTTGCTAAGCTTGAGGCTAATGGTCCAAGTACGGTATTTACTAACTCTAGGCCAGTCTGCGCTACGTTAGCTAAACTTGCTGACAGTTGTGTATAGGGATTAGTATCAATATTAATTGAACTAAATTTTCTTTCACCTTCTTCTAATACAGCATTAGCAAACGCTTGCTTCTTTTCAAAGTCAGTTAAAGCACTTACGGATTTACCTAATTCTCTAGCATATTTTTCTTGAGAAGGAATAACCCTAGCCATAATACCAAGTTCGTCTAATAGTTCGGGCTGAACTTTAGCAATACCTTTTGTAAGACGATCCATAGAATCGCCCATATCTCTACCAAGAGCCAAACTAGCCTTTTTAGCTACTTCAGTCATTCTTATCATGGCAGCATTAGTCATGCCTGCAGAACTTGCAAGCGCTGTAGAAGTCATTGCTTCTCTTAAACTTAAAGCACCACCAGTAACTTCAACCATAGCCTTGGCAACTCCGCCAAGAGATCTACCACTTTGGGCACCTAGTTGATCTAAACCTTTGATAATGTTAGTAGTATCTGCTGCTTTTGAAAGTGCAGAAAATGCTGCGGAAACAGCAAATAAGTTAGCTGCAAATGTAGCATAAACGTGTACTAGTCCACCAAGACCTTGAGCTTGTTTAGCGAAGTCTCGGCCTTCAGCGCCTGTGCCTAGAGTACCTCTTGCAGTACCATACTCATTGCCCTTGCCTCCACCTTTAGGAGTCGAACCAGCCATAACTGGTGAAGATCTTCTATTATTTGTAGCAGCTACTTGTTCTTGGGCAGCCTGAACAGCCGTAGGAATACGAATATTCGCGGCTATGTTCGAAGTTGCCTTCATTATATCATGTAATTTCTGCGCACTCGCCGTGGCTTCAGTTAAGCCCTTGGTGAGTACGTTTACTTCAATCGTTGATTGTTCTGTTGCCATGCGGCCTCCAATAAACATCTTTTAAAACAATGTAATATTATTTCATCCTCCACATTATAGCACGCGAGCACGCAGAAGTCAATAAGCAAATTTTTTTAACTCATAAAAAAACCCCTATACCTTTCAGTATAGGGGTTTCTCATTTTGATTGCTCTGACTTTTTAGCTTCTTTGTTCTGTGCTATTGCATTAGACCTATGAATATCAATAATTGATATTAACTCAAATAATCCGCGTTTATTTTCGACCGGCACATCTAATATATTAAATATATCAAGTATACCTGTGAAATTTTTTCCAAGATACACTCCATTGAACCCATCCCACTCATCTCGTAACTTACCGTAAACTCCAAATGCATATTGTACTTCGTCTGGTAAATCTGCAAAATCCACTGGGATCTCAGACTCTTCAGGCTCACTACCAAGTGCCTCGCACATTTCAAAATATGCTTCTTTTGTCATTTTAAGACTGCTATTATCAAAGTAAGATTTTAGTAACTTATTTAACTCGATGTACTGGTCTTCGTGAAATTTGCTAGCTCGCTAACAGTTTCCGAAATAAAGGCGTCAAAATTTGCAGAACTCTGCATTAAGAATAGGGCATTATCTTGATCGTAGGGCAGTTCGCTTTCTAGATCTTGTCCTGCTAAGTCTACTGGAGCTAGTTGCTCAAGATAACTTAGTTTTAGGCCTTTCCAGCCTTTGATACAAGCATTTACGTAAAGTTGTAGAAACAACTTATCGTCTAGTTCATCAGTCGCTTGACGATTTTTCCAAGCTGTCTTTGTTGCTTTCTTTCGAATTTCAACAAGTTTTTCTCTTGATAAAAATACTACATTGACTTTGAATCCATTAAGTCCAGGATAGTCTACTTCGACTGTTTTACTGGGTACTAGTAATGATTTTAATGATAGAGCAGGTGCTGCTGTTGACATTGATTTTTTTCCTATTATAATAACACTAAAAAGAGGTGCCGATGATCAAGCCGGCACCTGTAAAAACCGCTTAAGCGCGGAAATAACGAACTTCTAGTTCATTAGTATTTTCGATATCAATACCGCTTGCGTCATTGATATGACCTTCAGCAGTAAAGTTAATTGTGGTTGATAGAACTGCTTGAGCATCAATTGTTGGAATCTGTACAAACGCCATTGGCATTTCAAGTTCAACACGTGTAGTAGCAGAAGCTCCGCCTACATATACAATAAGTTGATACTGTGGCTCAATTCCAGCAGATGTAGAAGATGCTGCTAGTAACGTATTAAGTAATCCTGCAGTATTAGTAGTACCTGTACGTAAGTAGGCTGTTACATTACCTGAAATAGCACGAGTACCTGTGTAGTATCCTACTGGTTGATTAACAACGCCAAGGTTAGCAGGTGTTACATATGTAACATTATTGTTAATTGTTACTTGTCCACCTGTTAAGGCTAGATTGTATGCGGTTCCAGAACCTTTGATACCTGTTTTTAGGGTAACAGTACTTAGCTTATTAGTAATAAAATCAGCAGTAGTATTTTTGTATGTGTAGTTACCAGTTAGTCCACCAGTAATTGCAAATGGTGTAGTAGTGGCAAATGCAGCTGTTGTTGCAACTTGACGTAGGGCTGTTCCCATACCTGTCCAAGCTACCATTGCAATACCATCTAAACCAAATTGAATGTCGGCTTGATTTAAACAGCAGTTATCAATTACATAAGTAATTGAATCAACTACCATAATCATACCAAACTTAACTAGTTGATTTTTGTTACTTAAAGAGGTTGTAACTTCTGCGTAAGCAGTACCTTGTTCATTCCAAGCTGTTCTGCGTAAGATTACATTGTCATAGTCTGCAGCTGTTGTGCTTGGTGTAGCAGGGTTTGATAACCACTGACCTTCCCAGCTAGTACCTGCAGTAACTGCAGTAATCCGAATAGCAGTATTATGGTCTGCTGTTGCGTGACCAGTCATCATAACTGTTTCACCAACTACTAAGTCGCCAGTGGCGCCAGTAACTGTTAGAGTACCGCCCGTATAACCAACAGCAGTAGGTGTTGTTAAAGCAGCTGTATAATCAACTCCAATAGCATTTGATGCACCGATAGCTACAGAACCAAGTAAGGAATTCCATAGTACTGACTCTTCGCATTTTACAACGGAGCCTACAGTACCGGCCTTAGAAGGTCTAATATAGGTGGAGAACGAGAAGTCCGCTTGACCTAAACTTGTGTTGAAAGATCGCTGACCTCGAGTAGGTGTAGCACCTGCTTCAGAAATTGTGATTGTGTCTGCGTTTGAAGTTTGACCAAAAGTAAATCCATCTAAAACTTGAAGTTCTAGTGTATTTCCAGTAGTAAAACCGCTAGCGGCTACTACGCCGGTATTTGCGTTTACATTAGTAGTGTAGAATACTCTACTATTTCTTACTAGATTAAATGTTGCTGCCATTATCTAATTCCTTTAATTTTGTGCATCCTGCGGACACATTACTAGATATTTATCTGTGATTGGTGCGTTAGGATACGATTTGTTAATAGCCTTATGGCTACTTATACATACATAACTTGATAACGTACTTGTATGTTAATTTCTCCGACAGCATAAGGTTTTAGAAGTCCCTCATCTGTTGTTATAGATACTACTAAGAATTCAGTAGTTATCAGATTTTTTGTGGCGTCGTATACTAGATTTTTGTTATTTTCTAGTAGTTTCTCAATATCTTCTAACAACTGCTCGAGTTGTAGCTGAGCATCTTCTCCACGGGCATAAACCTTTATGCTTACATTCATTAAGCCCCAAGCAAATGCTGAAAGTTCGTATTGACGAATTTCAGTGCCAGGACTCATATATACACAAGGAAAATCATTTACTTCATCCCAAAATTTTAGTGAGGGATAGGCATTACCATATACATTTGATGGATAGGTAATCCCGTTTAATTGCACTTGCATTTTTTCAGCAATTGCTTTTACAATAGATGTTCTACGAGTCATAGTGCTTGTGCCCTAAAGTTATTACTTACCTTATTTGCTACAATTTCTCTAATTGACTTAGAAATAAGCAATTTTGGATTTCTTGATGCAGGGCTACCTTGTTTAAATCCAGGTTCAAAAGTCTGATATGGATTTTTCATATAAGTGTAAAAAGCAGTTATTAAACCTTGTCTACTTTGTGAAACTGCTGTTACTTTAGCAGATTCAGCAAATCTTCCTGTACGATAATTTAAAATACTATGCTCTGTGCCTCCACCCATATTAGCTGAAATTACACTTTGTAAATTCTCGTTAATATATGCCTGCAAAGAGGTCATAGAAGGCATACGCTGTAGTGCAGCAGATGGCTGTGTAGCTGATACTGCTTTAGTTCCAGATATTTTATTATGCTTACTTATTTGAGCATGTACTTGCTTAAGTGCTTTACCTACTTGTTTAAAAGTTTTATTTAAAGCTTCAACGTCTTTATCTTTACTGGTCTTTGATACTTTTTCAGTTACTTTTGTAGTAACTGCTTCTAAAGTTTTTCCAGTTTTTATTATACTTGCTATATTTTTACTAATTGATTCTTTTAAAGAAGGCGATCCTTTAGTATTTACTAAAGAGCTTGCTAACTGATTTAAGGCTCTTGCGTCTCCAGCTATTAAATTAGCTAAATCTCTGCTAGAAGGTGTACTTTGTAGTTCTGCTGCTTTAGCTATAACTACTTCAGTTAAAGGTTTTAAGCTAATTATTAGTTTTTTAAAACTATCAGTAGCATCTTTATCTGATCTTCCAGTTTTTGAAGATATAGTTTTAATTAAATCATTTAAATATTTACCAGTAGTTGCCAGTAATTTACCGGCTTCTTCATTATCTCTTTTATACTGTAGTTCTACTTCTAAGTGAGGTCTATTACCTAAGACAGTTTTAGTTGCCCTTGCAAATATACTCTCTCTGTCTACAATATTACTGGTTAAGTAGTCTGCATCTAGTACTACTTTCATTATTCTTTCTAAGGTATCTATAGAGGTTTTATCGACTCCCTCGCCTAGATCTAGCTTAAAATCTCTATATCCTGTGCCTGTATCTGTTACATTTAAAAATAGTGCTTCTTTAAGACGTAGGGAGAAAACTCCTGCTAAATGTCCTGACTGTATATGATGATTAATATGTTCATATACTGCTACCTCAGTTGCATGAGGTAATCCAAAAGTGCTTAACTCTATTTCTATATACTCTATAAATAATTTGCGTAAGGTATCTTGCGGTACTGCTTCTAGCCTAAATTCTCCTGGAATTCTTGTCACTAGTTTATCATAATAAGTAGTGCTTTGTATATAGTTTATAAATCTTGGTAAAGATATGCTTTTTAAGAATTTTTGTGTAGCTGATCTTAAAGTATCGTTTTCTATATCTTTATTTAAATCACTTATTAACTTATTTAAAGAGCCTTCAGTAATTACTGAAGAGGCACCTAATTTAGCGGCTTCATACTTTTTACGAAATTTTTCAGATTCTACTAATTTAGAATAGTCGTCTCTTAAATTTCTTGTTTTAATCTGATTAAACTTACTAAAAATTCTATCTCTTAGAGTTTGACTAAATTCCGCTATTGACATATTAATTTACCGTTAACGCATACTGGTCAAAGATACGCTGTATTGCTGCTGGTAGTTTACTGTGCATTATATATTCTATTTGTCCACCACTACCGCCAGGGGCTGAATTTGAGTGAACTGTACTTTCATGTCGCATATAGTAGTTAATAAACTCTAGTACTCCTAGCTTTAATCCTTCAGGGCATCCATCATATCCGGCTGTATAAGTTACTCTATAACCTGCTGGTCTAAGCTGAAATACGTCGCTATATACACATTTTATTACTTGTTCTTTTTGTACATAGATCCAGTCTATATATTGAACCATGTCTGTATATATTTTGCCGTAGTCAGTGGAGTACTGTACAGAAGCAATTGCTCCTACTGGTCCGCTAGAGGGTACTAATACTGGATTACCTCCATCAAATATTTCTATGACACTCTCTTGGGTATCTATTAGTGGATTTCTGCAGAAGCCTCTTACAGCATCAGATATTTTTGGAATTAAGAAGTCAATTAAATTATCTTGCGTAGTACTAGATATACCAGCATAAGCTTTATATTCTGCTTTGGTTACTAGATTGGCCATAATATTTCCTTTTGTCTTTTACATATCCTGACTAGCAAGATATGTAAAAGACAGGACCTGAGTCCTGTCTTGCTTAATAAATTAAGCTGTCCAACGAAGGGCTTTAACACCTTGGCTGGCTGTAATTTGAGCCATTCCAACGCGCATAGAAGCAACCATTACACGGGCTTGTTCAGCTGCTAACTCTTGTGTGTCAATGCGTAGACCGCGTTGAGCACCGACTAAGAAGTTAGGAACATAAACTGCAAGAGCAGCAATGTTAGTCAATGCAGTGACAGCACCAGTAGCTTTGGCAGCTAGTTCTCCTGTGGCGATAACTGGGGAACCAGCAATCATACCAACTTGACCAGTGATAACAGTAGCTAAAGGACCAACTTTTTCCATTGTCATGAATGTTGTATCTTCTAATAGATCGTAGTATGTATCGTTATTAACGATGTATGCTACGTCAGCTGGATCGATACCATAGTTGCCTAATTGAGCACGTAGTCCACGTAGTTTAGCAATACTTACAGCACCATTGGCAGCTGTTTGTAGTAGGGCTGCATTAGTACCTGAAGTACCTGCACGGTTTGATAAGCCACTGATAGGTACTGTAGATCCGTCACCTGTTAGTAGGGCACCATCGATTGCTTTAGCGCAACGACGAACCATAGCATCACGAATCATAGGTAGAAGAATTAATAAAGAATCTTCTTCTTCTTCGTATCCAACATACTCTTTTGTCGCTACTTTGTAGGCATTTAGAGTAACTTCAGCTAGCTTGTGAGCAACCGCTGATCCGCCAGAACCTGATTCTAGGGCAGTTCCACCACTGAATGTTGTAACCCAGCTTGCAGATCCAACTTCAGGATTTACAGGGATACTTAATACATTGGTTTTCATTGGGATTTGACGGAACATAGGAGCGATAACTAGTCTACGACGTAGTGCATCTTCCATTGTTAATTGTACTTCATTTTCCCATGGTGTAGCACCTGGAACGTGAGCTACACTAGACTTCTCTAGTAGTGCGCGTCCATACTTAGTTTGGTCCAGTGACTTACCCATAATAGTAGAAAGCATAACTGCTTGCTCTTTTTCTTGGTAAGTAACACCGTCAGCACCAGACTTATCTGAGAAAGCCATTTTTGACTTTTGGATAGCTGCGATTTCGGCAGACTTTTCAGCTAGAGCTGATTGTAGGCTGTCTAATACTTGCTTTGTTGTTTGTGACTGCTCTTCGAAACGTTTTTCAACTTCAGCTAATAGGCGCTCTGCACCTGACTCGCCGGATTGAACTACTGCTGGAGTAGCGGCTTCTAGGGCTGACTTAACGCGGGCGTTAATACGTGCTTCTAGGGAGGCTTCTTCAGCTGCTTTTGAGCGCTCAGTTTCGGCTTGAGCTGATGCTGCATCTTGCATTGCTTTAGTTGTTTGTTCAACTGCGGCTCTAGCTGCGTCTGCAACCATTTGTTTGATTTCTTCTGGATTCATTTTCCATTCCTTTTGTGATATGCCGTTTGCTTCCGTTGAGGATTCTAGCCCTTTAGCTGATTCGCTTTTGGGTGCAAACTGCGATTTAAATTGATTATACTCATCAGCATCGTTAAATGCCTTAGACAAACTAAATAGAGTATTTTG
>Ga0208974_1000005_pt1 | contig 148872 bp, 176 predicted proteins | sample GreLakmeER15MSRF_FD_187699 | JGI IMG/M metagenome (GOLD analysis project Ga0208974, IMG submission 187699) | Freshwater lentic microbial communities from great Laurentian Lakes, MI, USA - Great Lakes metaG ER15MSRF (SPAdes) | ecosystem: Environmental > Aquatic > Freshwater > Lake | place... | reverse complement strand
GGACGAATGAACGCCATAATACAAAATGAGCATGTCATCAAATACAAAGGCGCGTGGGACAGTGCATCCGCAATGGTTTGTGAGCAGCGTGACGCTGAGCTTTCGGGGAGAGTCAAAGTATAGTATCTATTTAACAGTTTTTCGAGCCGTTCTAGGTCAGATAAGTGATCTGTATTCATCGAGAATGTTTGTTTGATCTAGATGGGCACGTTGGGTATAAAAGCTAAAATGGACACAGAGTGCACCTCCATGTATACAGTTGAGCTTCTGTAGCTGCTTCGGCTTGTCGATCGATAACCACACTTCTTCGTCTATTCCAACCGCCCCATCAAACTTAGCGAACTCAGATCCTAGCCACGAGATGCAGTTAATGGACATACGCTCATTAAAAAATAGCACCCAAGGTGAAAATTTCCACTGCGCGTGTTTGCCCAGTTTACAGTCTCTAATGAAACTTCTGTGCAAGTGCTCCGAGAATGCAGGGTTCTTCCACCCGACATCATCCATACACTCGTATCCAGCAATTCCTTGATCAAGAGTAATATTTAAGAAACGTTGCTGGAGGTGAGATGTGATTGCATTGTTAATTATATTGCCATACACAAGGAAAAAATCGGGATTAGCAATCCGAAATCTTTTCATAGAGCTTACGAAACCTGGCTCTAACCATACTATATCATCATCGAGCCTGATATATACTGTGTCGATATCTGTACAGGTTTTAAAGAAGTTGCAGATATTAAAAGAGGTGTAATTACTAGACGGAACAATGACACATTTAATCCAGGTATTTTCGGACTCAAGCTTGCGGCAGTAGTCAATGTCTGGCTGAACAGCTGTGTTTATCCATAGGTGCCATTCATCAAAGTCATCTTTTTGCGCAATAAGATGTTGAAAAAGAAGTTCAAGGTAACGCTGTCGCCCTGCGGGTGTCACAATTATACATTTCATATTTGGTCTATTGATCCTTCTTGGTTGGTGCAGGGATCGGACCCGCACCGGGGTTGGTTCTTTTGTTGCTACTTCATCGGATGCTTTCGTGCATTTTCCATCTCGTCAGGGTCGCTAGTTTCCCGAATTGCCTCACTCATGTTCTGGCCGAGGCCAGAGTAGATGTCGTTTGAGTAGAGCTTATAGAGGCGATCTATGGCGTGATCCAAATCCCGACCCTCAATCGCCACGGTAAAGGGCGTCGTAAAGTTGGTCGGACAGGCTGCTATCGTTGCGACAAACCAGCTCATTTCCCCTCCTCCTCTTCAATGGTGTCGCAAAAGCCAAATGGCTCAGTTCCTTGATCCCTATAATGCTTAAGATTCTGAACTCGACTCTCCAACGCAGCAATAATGTCGTCGTATGGGACATCCTCCCAATTCTCATGCGGCGAGTTTGTCACACCAAACGCCACGTCCATCATGTGATTCCACTTTGATGGCTTCACATTCTCCAAAACTAAGTTTTCGGTTTCAATAATCGAAGCCAGATTGAATAGTTCACTAGCCAAGTCCCGCATCTCGTCTGGAGTGAGATAGGCACAAGCGTATCGACCCCGGTCTGGCACTTGCGTTTGAAGCAAGCTGCACAGTCGCTTGTTTGTTTTGTTGCATAGGCTATCGGACACACTCAGTCCAATCCCGGTGTCGCTTCCGAATTTACGGTAGTATTCCATCGGGTCAATCGTAGTCGTTGATGGTGTTGTCATTCGCATTTACCTTTCTCTTTGAACTTCGAGACCGAGAACTCCTCGATCGCGGTCATGTAGTCTTGGCCGTCATAGGTCTCCTCGCCCGCAGTGCTGACTTCCCGGCGGGGCTCGAACTCCCTCGCCCATGCGATGAACTGCGCGACATCCTCGCGGGAGTCCCCGGAGTGATACCGCTGCGCCCCCGCCAGGAAGGCGATGTCCGCCACTGCTTCGAGCAGCCGGACTTCCGGGCTGTCGTCATCCAGCAGCTCTGCCAGCCGGAGGGTCAGCGCCTTGAACTTCTCGGGGCCTACGTAACCAGTATCGCCCATGATGATTGCCGTGAGCTGATCCACGATCTGTGCACACCGCTTCTCGTGCTCAGCTCTGGGTGTGGATGGTGTTGTCATATTATTGTTTGGTTGGGATGAAGTGGAAACTCTCGAAGTGTCCGAGAACTACCCCATCCAGTTCTACTGTTGTCCCATCCGGGAGATCGCCTGCCTCCTCGCTGCAATTACGTAGCGAGTAGAGGCACATATCGAGGTCCTCTCCCGGTCCGCTTGGGACTACGGCTTCTCCGTGTTCGTTGTGATCGCAGAGCAGTTGAGGTCCGTCTGGACTACCGTCGAACGGAGCGTAGATCAGTCCACCTTTACGGATTAGGATCAGGCTCATTCGCCCTCCTCCCAGTACGGCTCATCCAGCTCACGCCAGTCACCCTGTCCTTCAGGGCGGTGGCCGCAGGCATCATTGAACCGGCGGATCGCACAGGCTTCGCACATCACTCCGGCATAGACGCCGTAGCTGTACTGCTCTGCGATGCCGGGCTGCGGGGTCTCGCAGCTCGGGCATACGCCGGACTCAACAGCCTCATGCAGCAGGCTCATTTCCCCTCCTCCGCTTTTGTTGTGATTGGTCATTACTGTTCCTTTCTTAGTTTTCGTTGAGATCTTCCCAGTGCAGCACTTCGACATCTCCCGCGAGAATGCCGAGCACATGGATGTCTTCCTTGTTGTCGTACCACGCTTCAGCGCAGAGCTTCTGCGCCTTCTTGATGGCGGAGCCGAGATCAGGAGCCTTAAAGGTCTCGATCCAGATTGTTCCTGCGCCGTTCGCTTGCTGGCAGAAGCCGGTGTATGAACTCATAGCTCGACCCCCATCTCGTCTGCGATGGCCTCCATCCTCTCGAATTCCCCGCAGGTGCATTCGCCGCACGCTCGGGAGGCGCATAGCGGGCCGTGAGACTGCGGCTCTCGATCCAGATCATCGTGATCAATGATCTCCACCTCCACGCCTTCCGGGCATGCGGTGACCTCGGCGAGAACGTGCTGTGCAGCACTGAGACCGTTAAACCTCATCTCCTGTTCCTCAGTGGCGTCATCCGGGAGCTCCTCCCACATAGCCTGCATTGCACCTGTCATTTCCTCCAGCGCCTCCCTCATCCTCGGTAACATTTTGAGCGCATGGAGAACCAGGTCGGCGATAGGACCTCTTTGTCCAAAGTACCCGTGTGGGGTCAGGATACGGATAGTTCCATCTTGGGTGAACACAGCGCCGGGAGCATAGTAGTCCGTATATGGAACATCCTCAATCTTTCTCCACGGCATCGGTGGCACTTTAGCAATCAGCTCATCAAGCTTGGTCATATTTATTTTTGGTATTTATATTTGCTGTAAATTCCTAGTGGGTTGACCTATACATTCGGGCCATAAAGAAGCCGGTCATTACGCAGGCCGGGATGCGGACGAGTTGCTTTATCTTCATAGGCTACGGACTCTCAAGCTCACCTACAAAGGAGTGTTTCTTATACGGGCCAGCACCCACACACAAACTACTGGCACACGAGCAGCTTTAGTTGTTAACGTCGAACATAGCTGGCTGAACAGCGACGTGGAGACCTTGTGACTTAGGCTCGTCTAAGGCTTACGCCTCACGCCTTTAGTATCCTCCATGCACAGCATTACTTCAACGCATCCAACGCCTTCGGTGCCTGCTTGGCGAGGTGGCGTTCGAATATCCAGAAAACCGTTATAGAAAACAGTCCTGAGGAACATCATTGTGTTGAGTCTCATCAAGCTCTATGGGGCTTGTTTATCAAACAAGTATAAAAAAATAGTGATAGACTTTTTCCGGTCTATCAGCGGAATTCACTTTAGGCTTCGGAAACTTCGACGGGAGTTTCGACGAGCACTTCAGTCGTACTGCCAGCCACTGAGGTGGGCGTAGTGTCAGTAACTGTGGTCGCAATCAGAGTCGCAGCGTTAGTCACAACCAATCCGCCACTTGGGCTGATCGCGGCAAGGGCCAATGACACCTCATCAAGGAGCGCAGCAACCTCTGGGTCATTGAGCACGTTAGCGGCCTGTGCATCTGCCAGTGCTGATTTGGCAGCACCTGCTTCAATAGCGCTCACAGAGACTCTTCCCTGTGCGTTAGCGACCTCTGCGAGGGCGGCAGCAGTCTCAGCCTTGGCGTTTGCAATGGCCTGTTGAGCGTTAGCTAGCTCAGCCACTTGATTTGGCTCTGCTTTGAGCAGGGACATCAAGGCTTTAAGTACATTTAGTAGGGTTTCTTTCATTGTATTTGTTTTCTCTTGGCGATCTAAGGATTTGTCTTCTTATGATGATCGCCTCATAAGATAGAACTTATTTAGGCAAATTACTAACTGAAGTGAGGCTTGCTCCAGTAACTCTCCGGTACTGTGATGCTCACAACTTCAAGGGCCCCTGCTGCATTAAACGGCCCATGAGCTGATATCTTAACTGAGCAATTCTAAATTCTTAAGGTACAAAAGTGCCTTTGTTCTTCACAATATTTTTCATAATGGCTACTAGAACGAGATGTTCTTTTCCATTAGAATAGCTGTGCCACTTCTTACTGGATCCACAAGACTTCTTTATCACCCGGTCAGCGAACGACTTCACATTTTTTGCTGCGGCGCAGTTATTGATACTACTTATGGGGTAGTAGCCGCCGCCGCTTTCGAAGGCAGCCTCAATGCATCTGAGCTGTTGTTCGCTGAAGTACTTACTCAGTCGATCACCCTGATAAGAACAACCCCTAAAGTCCGTTTTTTCCGTGATTAGTTTTTTTGGCCAGTTTTTTTTGTGAGACAGACCGACACAGTAGTCGCTATCATAGAAAGCCTCCTTGACCTTCAACTTATCGTTGATGCCGATCTCTGCGATCATAAGCGCTCCCAAGGCACAGCACTCGCAGGTGGTATACTTATTTGCGATTACTGAGCAGAGCTGTTCGTTTCCATCGAGACACTCCGCCACCCTGATCTCTGCCCAGTTTCCTTGTAAGGCCATGATTTTGCCTTTCTTGAGATGAGCAAGAACGTCCTTGGCAATCATTACGCGCTTCTCGGCGGCAGTGGCGGCCTTGAATAGCTTATTGCGATCGGCAAATCCCCTCGGCAGGCTGGACTTGGTTTCAGGCTTAGAATCTTTTGATACTTTAGTTTTCATTGCTAGTTTGTTGGCTTGTTTTGGGGAGAAGAAATTACTGAAAAAACGGAAGACAGAGGAGTTGCACCCCAGGCCCGGAGGCCCCATCTGGTTTCAAAGCAGAGTCAGTATCGCTTGTCTGATTTATCTTCCTAAAATTGAGTGCGGAGGCCGTAATTGAAACGGGGAGTTCTGTCTTACAAGACGAGCGTGTTACCTTGACACTACTCCGCAGTTAGAAAACCCACCGAATTACGCATGCAAGCAGAGGCGCGGCGGGTCTGAAAATGTGCACCGTCGAGTACGGGGCAAGACTCCAACGAACTCGACGTTGGCCGTATTCAGCTACTGGAGCCCGCTGACAGGCAATCGTTTAATCATCATTTTCCAGGATCACTCCTAGGTGATAAAGTCCGATGAGATGTTCTATCTGATCGTTGTAGTTCTGGACGACACTGGCTTTGACGACATTGAGCTCTATCAACGTTGTTAAGGTTCCTAAGATAATGCCGAAGTCAATGCAGAGGGTTGTTTGATCCTTGGCATTGAGGCAGTCGTCTAGGAGTTGATCCAGGCGGGCTAGAGTTTCTTTTAATGGGTTGTCCATAATGATTACTTGGAGTGGTAATTAGGCCCGCCATTCACCTAAGCGGGATGCCCCGCGACGCCATGGAGACGACTTTCAGTGGTGGCAGGCCAGAGTGACAATCGGAGCAATTGATACATGAATTGCATCCCTTACTTGTGGGACAGTAATGGGCTTACCAATGCCTAGCGATTGGCTCATACTGTTTATATCTCTGCTCCAATAGCCTCAGTTTGATTTGGATCCGATCTTGCTGCCTCTAGATCCTTGAGCTTGATGGTTTTCATGCAGGCATCTTCAATGATTGCCTCCATCGATCGTAGGACCGCAGGCTTAAGCAGTTCGTTTTTGATTCCTCTATTGTCGGAGAGGAATCTATTTACTGCTGCGATAGCTATGTATTTGAGGTTCATTTTGTTTGTTTTGGCATAAATAGGCTGTGACGTCCTAGCTCTAGCCACTCTAGATATGCGCAAGAATATTTTAACAAGCATTCATCCAGGTATGCAACAGAGATCACATCCGTGAACCCATCTGTGGTCATTATCAGGCCAGGGCTGATCTGGATCGGGATGTCCCACTCCGTGCTCACAAATTCTCTCTGTTACTCCAGTGTCATCTCGGTAGTTCTGTGGCCAGTCCTTCATGTGATGGTCGCTGGGGCTGTGCACACAGCATGGTCCTGGCTGACAGACCTTGATGCTGTGAGTTCTAAGTCTTCTCAATGACCCGTGTGGCTGCCATGCTATTGAGGGGTCGTTTTCTTGATTCATGTTTGAATTGGTTATTGAGTGGAGCCGGAGACAGGATTTGCACCTGCGGAGACTTTCGTCGTCAGTTTACAAAACTGGTCCCGTTGACTACTTGGGTACTCCGGCATGAAATTAGGGATTGATGATCTTGAACTAGGACTCCCCCTTTGAAAGTAAGTACCTAATAAAAGATCGGAGTGACAGGATTCGAACCTGCGACCTCCTGGTCCCAAACCAGGCGCTCTACCAAGCTAAGCTACACTCCGATTAAAATGGTCGTGTACCAGAGGATTGCACTCTGCTATTCCTGACCCCAAATCAGGTGCCGTCGCTAGCTGGCTCGTACACGTATGAATAGCTGCTACAGTCAATTTGCTGTAGCAGCACGTTATTTAATTGGCGTCGGTCGGACTAATTATAGCTGGACCGCTGAAATTTCAAAGATTACACGGAGTACTTGCTCCTCCAAAAAGAAAAACCCAATCTAGCTGGTGGGCTGATTGGGTCAAGAAGCAAACTGCTTTTCTTAACCTACTACATAATGGATTCGACTTTACGATTCCAAGCACCAGGTAGCGATCCCACGATGGCCGTGGGCTGCTGACTTGATGGGTGATAGCAGCTCATTTGGGAGGGAATTAAAACGGCGTTAGTTACTTACATCAACAGAAACTATTCCGAAATTGCTACTGCTCCAGCCATGGCATTGGTTAGTTGTTTCTTTTTCTTGAGCATAATCTCTCTAGCTCTGGGATCGTTGGCATTCACCTCAATATCTCCATTTGGTGTATGAATAATAATAGTATTACTATCGATCTGCTCAGAGTGGGCTTTGGCTGACTCGTTCTTTTTGGTATCTCGGTCTTTGTCATCGTCCTCCTTTAGACCAATTATGCCCTGTTCAATTATCTCGACGATACCAGCGCCCTTGATGATGAAATCTAAAACTTCAGCTTGGACATTAGCCAGCTTCTGGGGCTCCTCGTTTGGCACTGGAGTTGAAACTAGTCTGATAGATCTTGGCGGCTTGATGCGACTATCTTTGAGCGCCTCGTCCGCTGCGGTCTCACGATTGTAAACATAGTTGTGACCTATGATGCCAGCAATCATGGCAAGCATTCCCGTTCCTCCAATTACCCATCCAGCTGGACTGATGTTGTCCGGCACAGCCGATTTGTCCATTGCACAAAATTGTTCTGCTACTCCAGTGACGTAGCCCTCAACTGTCGGCCATTCAGCCATCGCAGCCGTCTTTGGTCCAACTAGTGATCGCCCTAGCAGGCGTGAGTACTCAGCCTTTGCCCTTTCCAGCTTAGCGCCCTCTTCCACCTTTTGTTTGCTACGGAGGTAGTCATTGACCGCTCCGAATCCCAGCGTAGAACCTATGATGGAAGATCCGAGCCACAGGGCTGGTGCCATTAGTACTCCTCCCGGATTGCCCTCGGGTTTCGGATTCGAAGGTTGTGCAAAAGCCTTAGCAACGGACTCCTTGACGTTCTTATAAGTCTCAGGGGCACTCTGCACGACATGCGTGGCGGCATCTAAAGCCTTACGTTCGTACTCCTTGGCGGCATCATTCGCTTGAGCGATATAATCAGGAGTTCCAAAGTATTTATTACCGATCTCATTGCCCGCCACGGCGGTTACACCGAGTGAGTACTTGTATGGATTTCTTTGCATATGCCTTGCCGTTGCACCTGCCGTTGCAAGCCCAGCCCCATAGATATTCTGCCCGGCGGAGGTAATGGCACTCTGAACTCCCATTCCTGTCTGGCGGGCGGCTTGAGTTACCGCCGCACGAGCTTGTCTTCCGTAATTATTGACCAAAGCACGAAGCGCATTCATGCTAAACGCCGCTGTTTTTTGCGCCTGAGGAATATTAACAATTAAAATATCACTACTACCAGCTTCTGCCCTCTCACGCTTACGAACGTCAGCCCTGTGTTGGGCAACTCTTGACGCAAGATAAGCCAGACCAGCTCCAGCTCCGCCCATGGCCAGAGCTTCAGGTCCGTACTGTTTCAATGCCTTAACTACGGGATCAGCGACACTATCATAGATACCACCGGCTTGTTTCTCGATCATTATTCTATTCTATGTGGACTTTGCACCAGCGTCAATCACTGTGAATCCGTGATTTCCAGGAATTTTATACTCTTCTTGTTGCCAGTATCGAATAGTAACGATAATCCTGTACCCTGCATCTGAGGATGGATCAGCGATTACCGGACTTGAGGCTTCACTGAATCTCCAACTTTTTGGATCGGCCATTGCCAGAGGCATCACGTCCTGAATGATACTTTCGTACTGTTGCCTTCCAGCTTCAGTAGCAAGGTCCATGACCAGGATGGTTGGCTTGATGATTTTAAAGCCAGTCTTCTCTGTAGACCTGGATCTTTCCTCCAGGAATCGTTCTTGCCCGGTCTTAGCGGCGCTAGGCAGTGCGGCCCCAAAATTCCCTGATCCTCCCGTCAAGACTGCGAGGTCGTTAATCAGTTCTGGTGAAAGAACTGCTGAATCCTCAAACATCTCTGCTTGATATGGTTCTGACATAATTATGTGACGATCGGTTGCGTAGCAGCTTCTGTCTGAGCCAGATCAGCTGTCATCTTGCGATAAGCGTCAGTCTTTTTCTTGATAGTGTTGATCTCAGGATCGTCCTCTCCAGAGAACGCTTTATCAGCGGCGTGATGAAGATGCCCAGCATAGGCGCCAATACCCGCACTAGCCAGGACAGCATAGGGTGGAACGGTGGTAACGACCTTCTCCAGGAATTCGAGTACACCAGCCGTCTTGTTAAGGATGGAAGATGCCAGTTTGACTTCAGCCTCAGATGGAATAAAACCGGCTTCACTCATAGCGCGGGCTACTCCAATGCGGACTGCTTGACGGGATTCGGAAAGGGAAAGAGTACTCATAGTGGCATAATAAAGAAATCAAGAGGAGGGGAACAGATAAAAGACGGACGATGACTCAGATCGTGCCAGATGGCTTCAGACTCAGTTTCAAGGATTTTTGCTTTTTTATTAGCAGTGTCGGTTCGGGGAGTGGAATCAGGAACCTCGTCTCCGTGGTCGCGATCAAATCTATTTGGGTTCATTAGTAGGTGGTGTATCCTCTGTAATATTCTGCGGAACTGGGATTAGTAAACATTGCTCCAATACCGGCTCCTAGTCCAGCACCAACTAATTGACCCGTACCTCCAAAGCCTCCCATCTTAGACGCAATCCATCCAGCTAGGGCTCCGAGCCCAGCATTACTGAGGGTAGCAGGAGACAGGCTGAGACCACTCTGGGACGCCTCTTCAACCATAGCAATCAGGAGTGACCGCTCGCGGTCGGAAAGGGAATAATCACTCATGATCCTGGCAATGATTTCCGATCGATTTAGAGACGCTCTCTTTACCGGCTGATCATAATAACGCTGCCGCTGTCCACCAAGGAGTTCATTAACGCCTCTCCACGCTAGTGAGGTTCCAGCGCCAGCGGCAGCTCCTCGTCCAATGTGACTTAGGAGGCTTGGCTCGTTATCTGGCTCCTCTTCTCCTGCCAGGATGCGCTTCAGTTTTTGAAAGTAATGCATTCCAGCTCCTAAACCCGCTCCGACCACTGCAGCAGTAGCTGTGGCTTTGATTGGATTTGGGTCAGTAAGTGGGCTAGTAAAGTCATCGAAGGTAAAGTCAGCTAACTTGTTGAGATTGGGAGTCTTACACCTTGGTGAGTCGAGTTTAGCTTTCTTGTGGAATATGCTTAACTTCTGCGCCCCTGATGGTGATGCCTTTACTCTGGAAGATGCAACGTCTAAAGGGGCGGTATAGGCTTCATTAAAATCTTGCCAGAAATCGTCGTAAGCCTGGCCCTCAAAGGATAGCGGCGCATCTTCTACGCCAGACTCAAACAGCAGTTGCGTTAGGTCATTGTCGATCTCTGGATCAAGATTTTTCTTGCCCATATTTTTAAGGGCGGCGGTGTAACGTTCAATTTTGTTTCCCGCCTTGAGCTGTGTATTAAGCCAGTTGCGCACCTTAACAGAGGCCTTGCCGCCAGCCGTCTCTAGTCGCTCCGTCGTCTCCGGAATTGCTGCATCTGCGTTTGCAGATTTGACAACTGATTTTGATCCACGGCACTTCCATTTACGTCGGGACAGTCTGTTTGGGCTATTGGGGTCAGACGCCCAATCCCCTTTGATCTTTGCGCTGCGAGCGCAGTAGGCGTCCCCCTTAGATGTGCCTGGACGAATGCGGTCGCCTCCGTCCGAAGCTTTCCCTGCCTGACCATACTCAACAGTTTTTTTTCTTCCTGTATCCGGATTAGTGATGACCTTTTTGAATCGCTTTTCCGAGTCATTCGCCAGCTTGGATATAAAAGAATTAAGGCTGCCAGTTTTCTGAGCTGGTTTGTTGGTCATGAACTTTTCGATCTTCTCTGGAATGATTGTTTTTGGCGTGATCACTTCGATGCGTGGTTTAATCTTCATACCCATATACTCAGATTCTGTAAGGCTATTTGAGGCTTTGGCTGCATCCCACCTCTTTAGGGCAAGCTGAAGTCCCTTTAGTCCTAGGGTGGTTCTTCCCTTACCGGCACCGACAACGTCAAAGAATGACCGATTGATTGTGTCCTCATCTAGAGGAGTTACATGTTTGTACTGACCTGATTGTCCAAAGCCTTCTTTGCCATCAATGGTCGAATACAGAAAGGATTGCCCTCTGTCGATGGGCATGTTCTTAGCAGCAAGTCGCTTGTGCAGTGCACTCTCGAAGCGCCTTCTGTCTGCCACATACTGCTGGGCCATCTCTGGCTTGTCTTTCCATCTACCGCTCGTGCGATCTGTTACCAGTTCGTCGTAACTCAGTGGGCGCAATTCTTTATGCTCGGCTCGAGAGTAGTGAGCCAGTAGGTGGGCAAGCTTACTCTCCGACTCTTGAGATTTCTGAATCGCATACTCCTGCTTGATCGCACCGAGGCGAGTCTTGTGTGTCCCCAGTCGCTTGGATCTGTCTTTGGTCCAGAGTACGTACTCCCCATCTATTTTTTCAATGATGGCGACCTTACCCATGTCTTTTGTCTTCTCGTCAAGGGTACGCTCGAGTTTGGATTCACCCTTGCACTTGGGGCACTTCTTATCCCTGACCTTCTCAGGGTTGTCGCTGAGCATTCCAGTGTCAAAGATCTTGCCGCACACTGGGCACTCAGACATCACCTTACTGAGTTCGGCAACCTTACTCAGGACACCTGAATATGCACGCTGACTGCTACCTTGAAGGGCTGCAGTCTTCTCCTTGAACGCCCGTACAAACTGAAGCGCTGTGTTCTGAAGTGGCTCTTTGCCTGGCTTGTGCTGAATCTTCCAGTTGTCTCCCTGCTGCTTAGTTAGACTGAAGGTGGAACCCACTCTGCCATCCTGCATGGTGGCATGGATTAGCGATGGGCTGCTCTTGTGAACCTGAGCAGCACCTGAGGCGTGGACTGGTCCGTCCTCTAGCTTCTTATCAGCGAGATCTTCGATGCGAGTTGCATCCTCTGCGCTGTTGAGTTTCCACTGCATGATCTTGTCACCAGTGGACAATCTTAGAATTTTGTCTCCTTCCTCCTCTCCGACCACAGCATACCTCCAGCGCGGCTGCCCTTTCTGGGCTCCATACGTAGGGATACCGGAATGCGAAAGCCTCTGGACTCCTTGTTCCACAATAGCTGTCTTGAGTAAGGCTAAACTCATTTGATTTCAAGGATTAGTTCTGGAATGAAGATCGGCAGCATGACCTCTTTCTCAGGCAGTTGCTGTGAGTGCCAAAAGGCAGTCTTATCATTCCAGGAGATGTAGTCCCCAATTCTTGTTACGTAGTTTGTACGAGCAATCTTTAATGTCGTCTGGGTGGCGTTTTCGTCAGCGACATCGAGGGCAATGAACCCGTCACCTGGCGTAATGCTGACGACGCTGCCACCGGTCATATGGACGATTTACTTTCTAGAGGGCGGATCGACCCGATTGGCTTCCCTAGTCTGTTCTCGAGCGGCCTCTACACTAGCGGAAGACTTAGCATCAGCAATGGCGGTTTCAGTAGCAGCGGCAGCGGCAGCAGCAGCAGCGGCATCACGGTCGTCGACGTTAGGAGGGACCGGCTTAGCTCGCACGGCTGGTATAAGTTGATCCCTGTTATTGTAGCCGTACCCGAGAAGAGCTCCACCAGCTAGTCCAGTAAGGGCGGCTGTTGACTTGTCTGCGCCCATAGCTCTGCTGGCAAGGTATGAACCAATTCCAGCAAGTGCGTATGGAGCCAACGATCTGACGGTCGGATTGCTAGCGAGACCTTTGTAGGCATCAGACATTCCACCGCCAAAGTCTCCACCCATGATCTTATTAGCTACACCCTGGATCTGTGGATAGCCCTCGAGGGACTTACTAATTACAACCTTTGGATCAAGCGCCTTAGTGACGGCACCTTCCATTCCGGCACTGATCTGAGCCTGTCGTCTGTCAGCTTCCGCAATAAATTTCTTCCCCCAAGGTGAATCCTTAAATTCAATCGGATCGGACTCTGGAGCGGAAGCGGGGGCTGGAGTTGGAGCTACCACCACAGTATCTGGTGCGGCGGTCTTGGGCATACCGCCCAGCTCAGCAAACCACAGGATTGTTCCGAGGGCTTCTCCTTCAGAGCAGCCAGCCTCTTTCTGGAGGTACTCTATAAAACCAGTGATAATGGCTGGAGCGTCATCCTTACTCAGTGAGATGGATTTAGCGCTAGCAACCTTAGATATCAATGCCAAAGAAAAGTTGGGATCAGAAGTATTCATTTGAAAGAGAATATCTGATCCCACCCTTCTACGAAAGACTAAACTTTAGCTGAATTATTGACCTGTAAGATTTACCGAAATAGCCTGGTGATCGGGCGTGTTGGTCTTGGCTCCTTGAACGGAGATTGCTGGGGCAGTAGGGATCTTGGCTGACGCCTTAGCCTTCTCAATTCTTGAATTAGCTGCAGATGATCCGCCTCCAATGGGAAGCTTAGGAACCTCTGCGGCCTCAGCGACAACTGGAGCGATCTGAACCTGAGCTACTAGGTTGTCAGACACATTCGAAGTTGGAGCGCCAAAGATAGAAGCAAAGACTTCAGTGGGCTCATGATGTTCTGCTGGAGGTTCAACTCGAGCAGGCTTTTGATCTGCAGACTTAGTCGAGGTTTCTGAGCCCGCTTCTGAGCCTGATGTTACAGTCTTAACGCGGGCATAATAACTAGAAAGATCCTCAACTAGACGATCATAGGCCTTTCGGACAATCTCATGGTCGGCCCCGTCAGTATTTCTGGCTGGTTCGAAGATGAGCGATCCCGTTACATTGTCTCGCTGAGTATTGATATTAATGAATGCTTGCATGGTATTTGGTTGTTTACTCGAAGGTTGTTTCCTTGGCGTTGAAGACTAGCTTCATACCCAGGATCTCTTTTACTGTGTTGGTCAAAGTTCCTGTGCGACGGATATCGCCCATTTGATCGAGAGAGATTCCGAGATTCTGAGCTCCCCATTTGATCAGTCCGAATTCATCGGCTCGAGTGATGTGGATTTCTGTCGGAAAATATCCGGCCGTCTTACTAAAGGTAACGGCGCTGTCAACTAGTTGATCGCCATCCTTGAGGTCTGGCGTAATGATGTTATGTGATGCTTGTTTAGACATATCTTGACCTGAACCCTGAGCGGCATCCGGAGTTGGAACCGGTCCAGCCTCCTGCTGAGCCTGTTGGGCTAGCTGAATAACCTGAGGCATGGCCGCTGCAGCACCGGCCGTTCCAGCCTGATTACGAAGTCTATCCATTTCCTTGATGACTACGGCATGCAGTGTTGAGTTGCTCTGTCGTAGAGCCGTAAGCTGCTGACGACGAGATGTCTCTGGAACACTTGGATCTAGAAGCTGTTGAGCCATAGATTCGCCCTGACCTTGAATATCCATAGGGGTAGATCCACCACCGGGACTGCCCTGGGCATCGGCCTCTGGGGTATCTAAGTTCATGTTTTCCATTTCGAGATCCTGCTGAGCCCTCTGCTGTGATCTCTGATCAGACTTCTGCTCTTCAATGATGCGCCTACGCTCATTCTTGGGATCAATATTCATCCCCTCAAGTCCAGTCTCCTTGCTGAGGATCTGGGCCTGCATGAGCTGTATACGCAGGCTCTCCTTCTGTAGGTCATCTACCAGCGTGACGCTAGACATCTCGCACTCAATATCACCACTCTTGATTTGCTTGGCGATGACTGTAACCATCCACTGAGCGGCTTCACTCAGTCCGTCCACCAGCGGCTGCCATCCACGTTCAAACAAACGAACGGCGGTTGGAGCAGTTTGAAGTAGAAGATCTCCTCTGTAAAGCTGCGGAGGAATACCACGAGCATTGAGCAGGCGATCCTCTTCGCCAGCGATCATCTCTCTTGGAGACAGCGACTGACCCTCACCGCCGATTGGCTGGTATTCTACTGGGAAAGGAAAGATGTTCCAATCAGCTCCATCACGACGATGGTTTGTGATCGCTCCCTCCATGGAGGTACGAAACGAATTCATGTTGGCCATCTCCATCATGGAGCTACCATCCGAGGAGCCACCACCCCTAGCTGGGCTGATAATTCGAATGGGAACAATATAATCCATCATCAAAGTCTCATCATAACGACGGAGAATTTGAACTCGGAAGAAATCCTTGAAGGCAGAGAGAATGGATGGAATTCCCCAGCCATACAGCTTAAGTCCAGCAATGGAGCTTTCCTTTAGATGAAAGGTGTATTCTGGATTTAGCTTGTATCTCTGATTGCGAGCAATTGCCTGAATGATACTCCAGGGCGTAGTGGCTATAAGAAACTTGTCGTTGTTTCTGATCCTTGAGGCTATCAGATTATCAATGTCCATCCAGTAGTTGCTCATACCGCGCTCAGGGTTATGCTCGATCGTAATGGACTTTACGTCTCTACGAACCAGCTTAATGTTTTCTGGGTTCGGATCTGGATAATCATGAACCATATGGCGACAAGTCCGCTTACACTTATTGCATGTAGTGTAGAAGCTAAGGTCGCCAATTCGAAACTCGAAGTCACACTTAAGTATGTTGACCAAAGTGTCGTGTCCGTTACTCTTGCAATTCGTGCACTTAAGTCCACGGATGAAGCTGGGGATGATCTGAGCGATACTGTTTCCAGTCGCCATATAGTCATTTCCCATCTCCCGAAGATGATTTAGGATGCCAAACTTTCTCTCTATGAGAGGACGAAACTTCTCGAGCTCTCCATCAGATTGACCTGAGAGCTTTATCTTGGTGATGAAATAGGCAACAATTCGCTCACTGGCCTTGCGCCATGTTGAGTTGTTAATATACAGAAACTCGGCGAGTTTGATGGCGTCTAACCAAGTTCTCGGAGCATACTGTTGAGCCAGATCGCTCCACGGTGAAGCAAATCTTCCACGGGGAGTCGTAAGGTCGCTCTGATTGAAAATATCGAGGTTAGCCATAGGAGCAGGACGGTAGCCAGTGAACTAGCTTCTGTCCAGAATCATTTGTCGGTTGTACTCAGCAATTCGGCCACTTTGTCGATAGCCTGTGGCTGAGTGACTGGCCGCTCTAATCTTTGAGTGTGCATTTCACATATTGGAGTTCCGTTACTGATGAGGTAACTTGGTCTTCCGCAGTATGCACAAGGTGACCCCTCTGTTATAGATCCGGTCTTGTTCACAGTAGTGGCCGTAGAGACTCGGTTTTAAACTGAGCATCCTGATCATCGACTTCTAATACTGGATCAATCGGAGGCGTGAGAACGGAGGCAGCTGGTCCCGAATAGGTTTGTTCGTTTTCACCACCAAACAGACTATCTCTACTATCGTAATCAGCTGATAGAGCTGCCGAGGACATCGAGCTTAGTGGTGATTGTGACGGGTCTTGGGTTGGTGAATTATACATTAGGTAGGATTAGGTAAACGCTGAGACTGATGCCCCACTCAGGGATATCAACATGGATACCCGTGCAGTAGCAGTTCATTTGTTTGTCTTTAGTTTGAATCTCAATCTGCGCTGATCGCAGCGGCTTGAGACGGCTCTTGTTTGAGATTGGAAATCCAAGCAGCAGCGTCTCTCCGTCAACTTTAACTAAGTGTGCGTACTCTGGAATTCTGATTGGAACCCCATTATCTAGTTTGGCAATATACTCGACAAGAAGAGTTGGTCCAGGTGCTCCGTCTGCAGTAACCACTGATCTGGCTTTGCTTTTGGACTTTTTACCTGGATTGATAACTAGGGGATCAGCTCTCAGAATAAAAGGTGCAGCTGTGGATGCGGCAGGAACTGACGAGGCGACTTCACCACCGAAGGCCGTTGCCATATGATCCTTTACTGCCTCCGGTGTCATAATTTTGGCACCGAGACTCATTAGGTGTTGTCTGACGAGATCTCCGTCAGAAGAGCGAGAGGGCAATTCCATGATTATTCAATCCAGTTTTGGACAGCGTAGATGTCCGTTTTATTACGACGCTTAAGATACACACCATCACCATTACGGTCAGCCTCTCCAACAGATCCGGTTGCACCTGTATTTCCCTCTAAGGTTGTACAGTACTTCTCTTTTTCTGGCCACTCACAGATAAGTCCGGTATGTGCAACTCTACCTTGCTTGGCAAAGTATAGCCCGAATGTGTCTGCTGGCTGTGGAGTTTTGCCTCCGAGACCCTGCTTCCAGGTCGGCTTTTTAACCATATCGGGAGACCAGGCGCTTCGAGGATACGGATTACTCTTCCGTCCTAGGGCCATGTCTCCGCAGTAAACCACGAAGCAGGCACAGTATGGGTTTTTTGTCCCCTTCAGTCCGCACGAGTCAAGGATAGCATCAACTGTTACTCCGTCGTTTCTTCCAGTCAACTCGCGAGTTCCAATAAGGGACTTGGCGACCTGGATGATCTTTGATCTATCGTCTCCAGCAACTGTGACAGCGGGGGGACTACTGTCGGTATCCTTGAGGAGGTCCTGATACTTTTGCTCAGCGGCTCGGGTGGCCTCTCCGTAAACTCCATCCACGTCTAGCTTGGCGCCGTGTTTGTTAAGGAACGTCTGCACGCTCTTGACTTGATCGATGTGTGTATTGGACTCCTGATAGGCATCCTCAGCCTTTTGTGTCCAAGGGCCGTATACTCCGTCTATTTTTCCACAATCAAAATTACAAGATTTTAGAAATCTCTGGCGAACCTTTAGATCTTCAGGGTTGAGTTGTCGTAGATTCATAGAATTATATTACCAAGTCCCCTTGATATACACCCAACCCTCCACCCCTGACAATGATTTTCTTTGGTCGCTTACCGACTCAACAGAGACAGAGATTACCGGCTTAGCAGAGTGAGGTAAATGATACAGATCATATAGCTCCTGCTTTGGGGGATCATTCTTTCGAATGTTCTCCGCAATCTGCTCGGGTAGAGTGCTGACATGTATGACTGGAATCATGCCTGCACATCCGAAGAGTGCAAGGCAGAGACTAAGAACCGCTGTTGTCTTTAGGCTCAACGGCAACTGTCTTTCGAACTTCGATCCCTGTCTTCATCTCAAAGGCTTTTACGGTATCGTCACCGACCCAGCCGTCTAGATCTAGTTTAGCTCCCAATTTGACCAAGGATTCCTGAATCACTTTGGCGTCTTTTGTCAGCCAGTGATTTGTAGCGTAGTTTGCTCCCGCCATGATAATCCCCCAGATCACGGCAACAACGGCCTTCTGGTCGATGAGGGCCTCCACTCCTGGGAAGTAATGGCAGAGCTTAGCAACAGCGATGCCAACTCCCACACTGAGAAATGGAAGGGCGGCGCTTCCGGTTTTACTAACAAAGAATTGGATCGCTTTGTTACGGATGAGTGGAGGAATCAGATTCATAAGTTACGGTTGTGTTGGAATTCTTGTATCTCTGGCAATAGAATTTAGAGCACTCGCCGCCAACTCAATGGCCTCTGCTCTTGGAAGACTAGACTCGGTAACTTCTTTAGAGATCGATTTGGCCATATCTCCCCAGTGAGATTTGCTTGGATCCGTAAATTGAAGAATAGCATTCGAGACCAGCTGAGGCGTAATCAGACCCCCAGATTTGGTGTCTAGGGTTCGGAGCCCAGCGGCGGCTGAATCTAGGAGATTGCCCTTCTTGATCAGATCAGAATCATTTGTGGCTTTAGCGATAACAATCTGAATAGCAGTATTTGCTACGGCTTGGGCCAGATTCAGAGAGATCTGACCAGCCCTGGAGAGAGAGCCTTTCTGACTAAGTGTCAAAGTGGCACATGAGGACAGCGACAAGCACAGGGCGACAAGAATTGAGATATAACTTTTCATACACTGGAATATTATACCTGACCAAAGACCGTGTCAATCCTCACCAGGTCGTCTGAAGAGCGCAATAGGATCTTGGACCACTCCTCAAATGGATAGATCTCAGGATAAGTGACCATCGAATCTAATCTGTCGAGGCTGACGAAGTCGAGAAGTCGGATATTTGGATCATCAGAGTTAATCGGCTTATGCTCATCACCGATCTCAATGACATAGACAATCCCAAGGTGAACCCTACCAACGGCACTTGAGTCGTCCAGGATTAGCCCTCTAAACGAAGGGCAATCTTCGATAACATTCAGACCTTTGAGTTCTTCTTCAAAGATTTCTCGGATAAGGCCCCTCTGGAATGTCACATCGTCACTATTGATGTGGCCTCCAAAACCAATGCTATGCTTTCCGATGAGCCTTTGCTCTCCAGAGAGTTTGGTTCTCTGATATGTCAGGACACTGTGTTTCTTCATGACGATGACATAGGGAATAAGCTGAAGATGCGTTTCGTCTGTCTCGGCCTCGCTCCTGGGTATGAATCGAAAATTCTCCTCCTTTATTAGACCCTTGAATGCCCCCACTCTCATTGCATTAAATCCCTGATGAAGCCCTAGCTTATCTACAAGGGCCCGTGGAACCGCCATTACTTGTTCTTCTTGATTGCTCATTAGTCGTTGTAGTTTTCCTCCGGCGGGCCTGGACGATAAGTCCAAGGATGATTGGGCCAGGTAGGGAAGTCGATTGTGTGCCCAGTCGGCTTGATTGTTTCAAGGAACGGAGAGGCTTCCTCTTGAGGCTCCATGATCTTTTTGACAGCTTCGGTCACATTATCGGCGTCTCCCTCCAGCTCAATCTTTGTGTTCTTGAAGTAGATAATAGCCTTCATTGTATAATAGTTTTACTGAGTGTTGTACTGAGAGCGCGTTCTGATAATGTCGCAAATATTAAAATACTAAAGGTTTATAAATTAGGACTAATTGGAGGGGTCGGACCTCAACTCAACTAAGTCAAAATATTACTCTTCGGAAATCGACAGGATATTGGTGCCAGGAATCAAGCCCATCTGGAACACATCTTCACCAGCGACAGCGTTAACGATAGCGATCAATTCGCCGACAGTTGAAGACATCATGAGACGCATGGTCAGAGCCTCTGTGGACGTTAATGTCTGAGCGGAAGCACCGACTGCCTTGATTACCTCCTTGATCTGGTTGATGCGATCAACCTGAGTCTGAGTGACCTTGGAGCCATTCACCTCCCAGTGTCCGCCACTTCTACCAATCGGTAGCGGGTCGTAGTGTCCTCGTTTGTTGTCCTCGACGAATACAGGCTCCAGTAAGCATCCATTCGGAGAGAGACCCATCTTGAGGAGCTCGCCTTTGGCCCCTCTGACAGCATCGTCGAGTTTCTCAGAGGACGCGGCAAACTTGACCTTAAGGGCCTCCATAGCGGCACTGAATCGAAGTCCATCTTCGCGCTTGGCCATTTCAGCTTTCACCAGTCTCTGACTGAGGACATCATAATTGACAGACTGGCGATAAGAAGCCAAGAGTTCTTCTTTCTTCTGGCGGTTCTGCTCAGCAGTAATTGTGCCTCTGCGCTTGGCAATTTCACGGACAACACCAGCAACGTGGTCTTTGAGCTCCTTGGTAGCCTTAGCATTTGGATTCAAAGGAATACTCTGTGCAGCAGCGTTAAGGTCTGCGGCGGTGACGGATTGAAGTGTAGTGATGGTTTTAGTGCTCATTTGTTCTTTCCCTTTTCGGGTGTTTTATTTTTCTGCTTGAGCTCTACTATGGCGACGCCTTTGTAGATGCTCTTGGCAAGCTTCTCACTGATTAAAAAGCACCTGCACGAATTACTCTTGGCCCACTTGATAGCCTCGTTGACACCATCCTGGTAAGAGTCAAAGTATTCTAATCTAACTTTAGTTGCCTCTTTGGACTTCTCAGAGTTGTAAGACTCCAGCACGCATAGCTCAGACATCGCCTAGTAGATTCTTGATCTTCTCGGTCATATCCCAAACAGTTCCATTATTGATGATCGTCAGATCAGTTTTGAGATCATCAATCCCAGTCTCAGACGAGTGGGCATCGTCAAGGTTCTGAGAATCTGGACGTATGATCCCAATCACAAGTCCCCCCTTGGCCTTGACTGCATCCAACTCATTTTTAAACCTAAGGTCATCAATCACGGTGAGAGGTGGAAGGTGTCGCTCGAAGAAGGTGCGCACCCAGATGTCTGGATGGATCATATTTCGACCGAACTCAGTTCCTGCTATCTGCATCAAGGATCTACCTGACATATTGAACAAACGAAGGACCTCGTGCTTCTGCTCGTTGGTTCCATACAATGAGCAGTACGGAACCCCAATAGCCCTAAGCATGGACTTCACTGGAGAAGCAAAAGATTCTTTTTTGTACCCCAAGCTCACCAAGAAATCTGCAGCGGTAGTCTTACCGCTGTTCCTTCTCCCAGCGAGGGCGACTAGTTTTGACATATTATTTAATTCTTTGAGGTCGCAAATTACTGGATGAGGAGACGTGGGCGATGCCATTAGTTACTGTGACGACACCCCTACCCTTCATTACTACTTTTGGCTGCCTCTTATTGATGTGGCTGAAGGTTGGCACCGCACAGACTAGTCCGTCTACGACCTGACACTTCTTGTCGTAGTGAACTGATAGTTGCGGTTTACCAGCTTTAGCTGAGGCAAGTTTGTTGTAATGATAAAAGAAGACCTTCTCGGTCATTTATGGCAGTCGAGCTCGTGCTCGTGGCTATCATGGGTCCCTTGAAATTCCTTATCGGCCTTTTGTATATTACTCACAGTAGTGTCTTTCCCTTTGATGGATGAGACTCGACCATTGACTTTAGTAGGGCGTCACACTGTGCGGCGTAACGATCAAGGAAGGCCTTTGATACCTGAGTGGGTTTCCACTCACGCAGGCTACCAAAATACAATGCTCTCTTCTTTACGGTTGATATGGTTATGATGCTGCTCATTTGAACAATCCTAGGGGTTTTTCTTTTGATCACAGATGCGATCTCATTAAAGTACTGCTAGTGTCGTTAGTCATATTCCGTTATGTATCTACAGACAACAAACGGATCAACTGTGGCCATGGGCCTCAGTAGTGCTCGTAGTCACTAACGTCGATTCCCTTTCGGGTGACTGTAATACGGATGTGGTCTCCAAAAAGCTCCTTGAAGATTTCGGCATCAATGGACTCAATCACGCGCTCGACCGCATCTTGGATTGTGATGGCGTCCTTGGGAAGGTCTTCTTGATAACCCCAGTGAGTGGTGTACCCATCCTTACAATCTTCATCATCAGGCGTAAAGCCTTTCAGCTTGATGCGCGCATCGCCAACTCCATAGACGCACTCATCACCGTCTGCAAAGTATGGAGTATAAGCACTTATGGAGAACCCCTCCAATTGCGGCCATTTACTAAAGAGTGCCTTGGCTTGATCCTGAAAGTATTCCTTTCCAGCTTTATACATTTCAATCCTAGCTTCCCCCACAACCTGCCTCAGAGCGTCGTATGTCGAGGCATCATTATCGGCTATTTCGACTTCCTGAATAACAAACGAAGTCGACTTGCCGTTAAGCATATATTTGAACTTCTTATTGAACTTCTTAGTAAGCCGATCAAACTCTTCCTGAGCGGACTTTAGACTTCGATAGGCATTTTTTACTGGGAGCTGAAATCCGATAGCGTCGTAGGTTTCATCATTGTATTCAAAATTTACCGGGATAATTGTGTACACCTTCATTATTTTTAGTCGACTACCCGAAAGCTCTGCTTCTCTGACGTTCCGTGAAAGGCCTCTAGTGGTCTGAATGACGGTGGGCATCCTCGACCTAGTTGCCATGGCTGAACCTGCATTGTCGTGATCCAGTCCTCCGCAGTTGGGATGAACTTGTTTCCGAAGTCCTGGAGGACATGGCGTTCGCCAACATCTCTCACTTGAATAATTCGGCCATTCTGCGCAGTAATATATGTTCCAAAAATCTTTTCCAATATGGTGCCAATGAACCAAGCATTATGAGTTAACGCCCGATGAAGATTAGACCCTACAGCTGACTTTGATGAATCCATGAGATCATGAATTGGCAGGGTATCTTCTGGCTTAATGCCCCATAGCTTTGCGTCTGATGAAGCGTGAATCCAAGGTTTTGACATTAGAACTCGCGAGTTGAGGTTATGGTTTCGGTATAATATTCATTATGAGTCAGGGAAATAGTTTGGTCTGTAATATTGAACTTGAACTCTCCAGAGGAACCTTCGTTGATCTCCCATCCAGAATGTTCATTAGACAGGATACTATAGCAGATCTCTTCAATCGCCTCCCATAGGCTCAGCACTCGGGAGGTGTATACTGGGGACCTAGTCAACTTATCGTACCGATACGCCTCTAAGACCTGAAATGTCCCTAGTGGAGCAGACAGTTGCTCGTCTGTGACACCCGCTTCATTAGGCGCTTCTAGTGAGCCACTGTCACCACTACCATTATAGTCAACAAGGAGACATTCCTGTAGACCTTGTGATTTGAGCCGATCAAACACAGCGCTCCTTAACTCCTTGTTCTCTACTTTCATATCATGTTTCATAGATTATTTCTTCTAGCAAACTCAGCCATAAGAAGAGCATCAGCGTCCTTCTTGATATTGGCTGAAGGAAACAACTGCTGACCAATTTGCTTTGATGCAGTCTTGAGTTCATCTCCCTCAAGTCCAGAGGGTAATATCCCCTTGGTGTTCTTACTGTCTCGTTGCCACTCTTTGGAGTCGATATATCTAAACGGAACTCTCAGTCGCTCTAGAACGCTACGCTGAGCCTCATCACAGCGAATGGCGGAGACCGATGCCTTCCACCTCCCTGGCATGATCATGGGACGCTCAAGCAAAAGAATGCTTGGCAGATTCCTATCTAGAATCTGGGACTGCAGCATTTTCGCGTACTCATCGTAATCCAGGCGATTGATGAAAGCCTTAACCTTGGTATAATTCAGGCTCTTCTGGACTGGGGTCGCTTTATAAAAGATATTACCATCAGGATATAGAACGGCTAACGATCCTGATACTCCGTTATCTTGCGCTGCGTAGATCTTATTCAAAGTCGATCTCCACTATAGGCTGCTGTTCTTCGCCGTTAAGCACAAGGCCTTTCTTAGCCAGGATTTGCTTGAAAATCTCCTCAAAGGATGAGGGCCTAGGATTGGCTATTTTGCTTACAATAGATGCTGGGTTATTCACGCCAGCAATTGAAACGGCTCGTGCAAAACCCTTAGACTCCTTTGGGCAGAAGGCTCCGACCATCTGATTATTGGGAACCTTTGAGATGCAGTAAAGTGCAGCATTAAGGTCTGTAATTGTTTGTTTCGCTATAGTGTACTCAAACTTCCAGATGACCGAAAGATGCTCTATGCTACTCTTAATTTCGGGTAAGATTTCATCACCATCTAAACTTTCTTCGCTGATAGCTTCATCTGGCCACCCAAGCCGATGGATCTCTCCTTTAGGATCTTCGCACTCTAAGATCAGCTGAAGCGCAAGAAGAGATGAGACAATAGATACTCTCAATTGTGGTGGAATATTTTTAATCTGCTCATCATCAACTTCATTCCTGATGAAGCCGACAGATCCACTCTCTGGAGGAGTCACATTTAGGAGAGTCCAGGTTTTAACTAATTTTACTGGTTGGTACATAAATAAAGAGAAAGGGGCTGCGACCCGAATTGGTCGCAGCCCCGAATTAATCAACTAACTTAGATCTCCGCCGCGATACTCGGTCGGAATCAGGTCACCAGCAAGATACGGAAACATGCCACTACTGGAGTAGCCATTGCAGATCAAGACTGGTGAGCCACTTACTGTGTAGCTCGACGGCTTACTGAAGAGCTGCTCATCCAAGGCGCAGCTTTGTGAAGGGGCAAACATCAGCACCTTTCCGTTCTCCATGCGATTGAGAAAGTAGTTCTCAAGCATACGAATAGCCTGATAAGTGATCAGGCCAGCGCTTTGGGTTGCTTCAGGACCAAGGTTGAGGTCTTGCAGATAGGCATGAGCAAACTTAAGGATGCTATGTTGCTGGCTTAGTTCGACATCGCACCCGAGACCGGTCTGCTCAGCGCAAATAGATGCCAGACGAGAGTAACCATTGTTAGGGTCACTTTGGGTGGCATGAATAGTGTCATCAGCAATATCAAATTGCTTAATGTACGCACGCTTGAGCTCCTTGAAACCGTCGCCTGCAGCACTGTGTAGTCCCAGAACAAACCGATCCACTGCATGGGCAATGTAACTCACGGGGGACATCGGAATCTCTCGAACGGGAAGGGAGCTTGGATTGACACTTGCAGGAAGCTGGCCGGGAGTCAGGAGCGGATTGACCTCTGGCAAAGTGAAGTCGGCTGACTTCACTTTGAGACCGAAGTGACGACTGAACATATCGATTGAGGCCTCAGTCCGACGCTCTGAGGCAAACTCTCGGCGAAGCGGCATTTCTTCTGAGATTACCCGATCCTGGAAGTCGTAAGTACCAGCAACAAGTTCGGTGTTAAACATAGCGCCCTGCATCCAGTTGACTGCAGCGAGTTCTGCTTCTCTTGGGAGCCCATCACCGCTAAACTGCGGATCTCCGGTGATAGGGTCGAAATTTACTGGAAAGCGCATTTGTGCGCGTCCGTCGCGATAGCCATAGATGGCCATACGTCTGATTGGCTCACCGGAGCGTCTCATTCCGGAGATGCCAACCGTCAGGATAGCCCTCTCAGAAGGAAGCAATCCGTCGAGCTCGGCATTAGCAGCGCCAAAGGGCGTCCCAGTGTGGTGGTTATTCAGCATCACGATGATTCGGCATGCACTATGCTGCGGTTTCATCGCGGGGCGCTTGCCATGACTCTTGCCGCTCCGTGATGTTCCACCAGGAAGCTGACGAAGATCTCTGATGGCCTGTGAGTTGATGTCGTATGTTAGGTTAGTATTATTCATTATCTTTTTTTTTGTTGTTCTCTTGTTGCCGTCAGATTGGGCTGACGCTCCCATTTGTCAAGTTACATACTACAGTTCGTTGGGGTCGAACCACTCTAGTTTGTCCTTTGTGAACAGACAGAGCTCCTCATTAGCTTTCAGCTCATGTCGCACATAAGGAGTTATGAAATTTACGCCGACTAGGCGCATCATTACCTGATCCTGTCTTTGAAGTGGGATCCGGATTGCACAAAGCGCCCCCTTACGATCAGACTGACAGCTTTTACCCTCACTGTCATAAAAATCTTCTACAACCCCAATGAGACCTTCAAACTCATCATTGGTGTTGACTACTTCCACGTAGTCTCCGATCTCTATCTTGTGCTCATCGTCTACTGGCGCATTCATTACCTTCCGTCTGGCCTCATGTGTGTACCAAGAGGCTGAGCGACTTCCACTGGGCTCTCCTTGATGATTTCTTGAATCTGTTTCAGAACATCATGTGCCATGAAGGCGTAGGTGGTTCCATGAAACTTCTCACCTTGCTTAGTCAGTACCAGGTCTACACAACCGTCCCTCTTAATTACTGTGGCCTCTGATGGGTCTGTCCTGTGATCTACACTGAAGGGCCCTTTCAGTACACTCTTCAGATAGTCCTCGAGGGCATTTACTGCGTCTTCTTGTTTAGTCATGTCGGGATTAGAGACGATAACCCCTAATCCCGCAAGACTATTTACACTCCGATCCTTGAGGCGATCATGTCCGCAGCGTGAATGATGATCTGAAGCAGAGATTCACTATTAGAAAATCCCTCTTTAGATCCACGCTCGTAAAGACCACCGTGCCAAATGATCGCCTGAATCTCATCGCTCGTTAGACTAGCTATGAGGCCGGGTGACCAAGACTCAGCTAGTGTTAGGCTGGTGAGACCCGAGGGGTACTGAATAGATGGATGCTGCAAGAATACGCTAAACGTAGGATGCGTAAGGTGATTCAGGTGAGCGTCTATAGAGGCTTGTATGGCTCGATAGTTCTTATTGATCACCCAAGGCTTTTTCTCACTTCGCTTTCCGTCAACAAGGATGTTAGGAACGTAGTACAGATTCCCGTCAAGATCGCAGATCTTATTCAGATCGTGTATCAGTGCAATGGTGGCAACAGCCTGGGATGACCCAAGCAATCCATCAAGAGCTGTTGAGTCATCTTTGGCTATAACATGCACTGCCTTTGCAAACACATCAGCGCTAATTTCATGAGCTAGGTCTGAAACAAAGTTGATGTGATCACACAGACCTCCTACGTACCCTCCATGCTTTTTAAGGGAAGTCGAGGCAGGGCAGTCTTGGTGCTGCTCTAGCTTGGCCAGAATTGGTTCCAGTAGCACCTGTCGGCTTGGGGAGCACATACTGCTGATCCGAGCTCTGATTGTTTCGAATGAAGTCACTGTTCCAGTTCAAGTAAAAGCTCTCGAGCCTCATCGATATACTTGTGAAGTTGATCGATGGCTTTTAAGCCCCCGTCTGCTTCCCAGTTCTGAATATAGCCCTGATCTTCTACCTCTGGCTCTCCGTGCTTAGAGTCACCAGCGACGTCTCTGACAAAGTTCATTAGAATTCTAGTGTCGACCTTGGTCATGGGTGTGTTACCTCACCGTTGATAATAAACTGAATCAAATAATCGATAGCCATTTCGTCAAAGAACTCTACCTGGGTCAGGTCATCTGTGAAGAAATCAAGTGAGTCACTGAGCTCTCCACGACTGACAGCGGCACCAAACTCTCGGAAGCCCTCTTTGGCCATTTCGAGATCAACCTCATGTTCCTCCTTGGTCTCAGGGTCTCGGAACGTGTATTCGAACTCGCCTGGGCTCTCTGCAATCAGATCGTAGTAACCGATTCCGCAGCCTTCTTGCAGGGAGTCAAAGATATCTTTGACCATCTGCTCTTCATCAATGATAGTAGTTATTTGCATGTGTGTAATTAGATTAGGTTAAAGATTCTATCAATTGCTCCATCCAAGGAACAAATGTAACGACGCTCGCCGGATGGCAGCGTCATTCTCATGAAGTCTACGTCACTCTCTTCAAAAACTGGATTACCAGAGTAAATATAGTAAATTCCTGAGATCTCAAAAATCAAGCCAACGAGCGACCTTGTTGCTCCATAGATCTCACAGGCCCTCTCGAGCCCACTCTCAAATTCGACAATCTTCTTTCGAAAACCGACTCGCTTAAGGAGCGAACTAAAGGTCGGAGCCTTAATAGCCTCAAAGACAAATCCAATCCGTGACTTAGGATCCTGGAAGCAGAGTTTGATCAATGGATCTGGCTCTTCACTAGACTGATCTTCTACTGTTGGCCACACTCCATCTCGGTCTCGAAATGCTTTTCTTAGCTTATTAGTGACAGATTGGCGCTGGAGCCTTTCTTGGGCTCCAGCGACTCGTTTCTGTAAGTTGGTGTTGTTTAGGTCGTTACTCAGCGACATCTGGATTGGCAGTGCAAGGCGACTGTACGTCGTCTACCGGATTAGGAACATCATCTTCTGGGTCTGTTCCCATCTTCTCCATGTCCTTCCGGATTCCAAGGGCCTCTTGGAAGAGACCAATGTTGCACGGCGAATGGATCATCTGGTACATGTCCTTGATCGGAAGCCGGTCGGCTTCTGTCATGTTTAGATCATCGCACCAAAACCGCTTACCTTGACTGCCGTAATTCTTAGACCTGAGTCCGCAGATAGAGCCTAAGGAGAGCATGTTCATTGTCGGAGTGATACCACTCAGATTTTGATAGAATTCAATGTCATAGAAATACTCCCTCCATTGGATACCACGCTTGTTCTTCTTAAAGGTAGACTTGGTTCTGAAGCCATCCTTGGCTCCATCACTGTCTTTTAGTGTACCTTGGCGTTGCAGGATTTCCCAATAAGCACTCTCGAAGTTCAGGGCGCTTCCGCCCTTACCTGTAACCTTTTCCAGGTAGGCCTTGGGAGGACCACTGAAGCCAGTCTCGATTTTCTCTCGAAGCTGACCTAGGACTACCCACAGTGTTCCAGTAGATTTACAGAAATGCTTGATGGTTCCCACGGCCTCACTCATGTATAGGCCACTACCACCAACTCGGTTATCACCAATCTCCCTGTCATCTTCCAGGGCACGCTTCATGACTGATCCACCAACGCTGTCGTAGCCAAGAACCTTGACTAGCTCATTGTCTGGGTCGACCTCTTTGTAGCTCTTGAGGATTGTGCGGCTCATCTCCATTCCCTCTTCCAAGGTATCTGGATGATAAATGTTCTTTAGGAACTCTTCAGTGTGGGGGCCAAGGTAGTAACTGACGATATCTTCGTCGATCTCTCCCTCTGCCTCAACGATTGATGCCAGGCCTCCCTGGTCCATTGCCAAGCGACAGAGGTGTAGCAGACGCGAGGTCTTGCTAGCGCCTTCTGCGGCGAGGATATAATTGATCCTACCCATGCAGTATCCAATTCGTCCCAGTGCGTACTGATTACCAAGGTCTGGAATTATCAGAAACTTTCGATCTGCGACGTGTAGTTTTTTTGGGAATTGTTTTGCCATTCGATCTGCATTAATCAGTCTGAATCTTTCCATTGCACTCAGCCCGCTGAGATCTCCAATGGATATATCCCCTGAAACCAATTCAACTTTCTTTTTAGGTCTTGCCATATTTAGAGAAAATCGGGGTTGTTCCATGTGGAACAACCCCGCATTCTTTTATCTTAGGACACTCTGTCGAGGTCAAGGTCGTCAAGTTCCTTGAGTACCTTCATAGCTTCTTCATTTAGAGCGGCCGAGTTTCCGGCCTGAGTTTTGACTGGGGCTTTAGGGGCCTTGGATTCCTTGATCATTGGAGCGGGAAGGCTCTCGGTAGCCGTAGGGGCGTAAACCTTCTCAGTCAGCTTTGGGCTGAAGGATCGACCAGTGGGGGCTGGGAGATCATCAACTTTACTGGGAGTGACTACCTTTTTAGAGGCAGACTCACCTGGACGGTATGTTGAATTGGCTGGACTTAGATCGTCCACCTCTTCGCTTTCATACCTGCTACTTGGAGTGTGAACCTTGGAGCTAGAGATAATTCCAGTCTGACGAAGCAGGTTATCAATTCCAGGGAACTGATTCTCGAAGGACTTCTTAATAAGATCAGGAAAATCCCGAAAGATATCCACTAGTCGCTCAATAGTATCAGCCGGATCAACATCTGAATTAAAGGAGTCATCCAAGAAGTATCTGCTCTCAAGCATCTTGCGAGTGCCCGTGATGGGCTGAGCCTTATCGTCAGGGGTTGCATTGAAGTACGGAAAGCTTTTCTTTCCAGATACACCCTTGACCTGAACCTTTAGGACATTGATTGGAATCAGCTTTGCGATGTCCGTGATGTCGCCCCAGTAGTAGTAATTGGCAAAGTCCGAAGGATCGACAGTGCCGTCTACTCCACGGTTCTTGAGGTTAAGCTGATGAAGCAGGCCGGTCTCCTTTACGTCGAATTTACCATTCACCATTGTCTTACGGAGGGTGTAGATGCAGGAGACTCCCTCGTCTTCTTCTCGGGCCGGATTAAGGCACACTGCATTTACCGCATACAGTTCATCAGCGCCCTGCAAGAGCACACTCATGAACGCATCAGGATCAGGACTTTTCTTTCCGTCCTCACCAAGGCCTAGAATCTCGTAGTACCGACGATCTCTCTTGGCGACCTCGAGCATTCGAGCGATTGGATCAATCGCATTGGAGTCGAAGGTTTTAGGAGCCAGGAAATGACCCTGGTTTCCCTTGGCGCCCACAAACTGGTAGGCGTAATATCGGCGAATCCACGCAGTGAAGAGATGATTGCCGTTGCTGTCCTGATTGCTATCTGCATTGCGGTACGGAATCCAGCTCATTGGATCTCCGGGATCGCCGAATGCTGGCATGACGCACAGCCTGGTTACTCCGTCTTTAAGAGTCTGTCGGACTCTGACATTGTCTTTGAAAACTCCGTAGTGAAAGCTTCCTTCATAATTGTTGTTGTCTTCTTCGTTGACGTCTAGTGACATTTGGTATTGTTTATTCTATATTTAGTTAAGTTACTCACTGCATTTGTGTCGGAAGAAAGTTCTGTTAAGTCATTAAATGACCACCTCGCTTTCATCAGGGAATGTGACTCCGTATGCAACTAGCTTATCGGCTACAAGGCCTGTTTCATCATTGTAGCGATTAACTTTTCCTATAACTTCCAATACGTTTCCTTTTGTCAGATGCTGTTTGTATTTCTCATAGGCCTTGTTGAACATTGTCACCTTGACGGTAGACGACTTATCAGCAAAGTAAAGGAAGCACATCATTTCATTCTTCTTGTTCTTTTTGGGAACAAAGGCATGAAAGTCAGTTAGAGCTCCAGCGATATGGACTGTTTGACCGGGAAGCTTTGACATTGCCCTCTCTAGGGTATCAATCTCCCTTCCGGTCTCAGACCTGATCAAGTCACTAAACGGAGCCGAGTTAAGAGGCAGAGCCTCGTTCTGCCTGATTAGAATCTGCAGCGGAGTCAGGTCCTCCGGATAGTCCTTCTCTTTGATCTCAGGGCGAAGCTTGAGGTAGTCCCGATAAATCTGATTACGTCCTGAGACGTCTCTAAGTCGGTATAATTTGTCAAAGGCCCCGGCCCAAATCAGCCAACCAACAACCCCACGATTGACGACCCTATGATTGACTCTGGCGTAAAAGTCGGCGAGAGATGTGTAAGGTCTCTTGGCGACGATCTCCAGTCCAGCAGCCTTTACCGATCGAATCATTCCCAGCGGGTAAACGATCTTCTCTCTTCGGGAATCAATAATGTAGAATTCCATCTCCGAGTCATTGATATCAGGAGGAACAACGAAGTCCTTGCAGAGGTGAGCGCTGTCTCTGAGATCATCAGGACTAGAATTACTCAGAACGGATGTCCACCACTCTAGTGGATAATGATGCTTGAGCCATCCACAGATATAGCCAAGGTATGCGTAGGAAGCGCTATGACTCTTGTTGAAAGAGTATCCGGCAGCCGCCTGACAGGCGCTGATAAATGCCGCTGACCTCTCTGGCTCCCATCCACGATTACAAAGGATCTCCCTGATCTCAGGGATCAAAGTGTCCATTGTCTCCTTGTCTTTCTTACCGATGACCTCTCTAACGACGTCAGATCGTTCTTCTGAGAAGCCACAGCACTTCTGAAAGGCGCTCATCATTTGCTCCTGATAGGTAAAGATGCCCTGAGTCTCCTCAAGGATATCCACCAGATCGGGGTGCAAGTACTCTACCCTCTTGTTGCCATTTCGCCGGTCAACCCAGGCATTGATCAGCGTCGTCTGTCCGTCTTCCATCAATGCCTCCATTGTTCCAGGACGGCCATTAGCGGTGATCGCAGACAAGTCGAGCAGGACCTTGGGCTTAATCTTTCTGCAGAGACTAGTTGAGATCGAGGTATTAAACTGAAAAGTGGTCTCTGTGCGTCCCTCGCTAAAATCCTGAAAGACCTCTGGATCATCAATTGGAATGTGATCGAAGTTGTATGGGTCGATATTTAGTCCCGTTCTTTTCTTGATTAAGGACAATGCCCCCTGAATATCATTCAAAGTATTTACACCCAGCAAGTCGATCTTGAGGAAGCCTAGGCTTTCCATGGGCTTCATCGTGAACTGTGTGCATACCTCATCCTTGAGATTGCACATTGGAATGGCATCTGCAATGTCAATGTCTGATAGGCAGTATGCGCTGGCATGCTTACCCATAGACCTAGGAATATCAAGCACACTATCTAGCCCCTCCTTGACGGCTGGATAGTCATCGAGGAACCTTTTGAGTTCATGGCTGATGTCATACTGACCAAGGTGACCGCCTTGTTCGTCTTGGTATCCGTAGAGAAACTTCTTAGAGTCCAGCTTAGGGGGCTGAGCCTTAGGAAGAGTTTCGCACACCATATCAACTCTGTCGGAGTTGCACTTGTTGGTCTTGGTATCCAAGAGGGCTCGGCTTACGTCCCTTATGGCACCTTTCAGCTTCATGGTTCCTGTGGTGCTGATTCGCGCAAAGGCGCCTTGATACTTTTGTGATAGCCAATCAGTGATCTTCTTTGGATCGCCAAAGTCCAGATCGATATCTGGAAACTTCCCACGATTGATACGTCCAAGTGACAGGAATCGAGCAAAGGACAGCCCGAACTCAATAGGATCTAAGTGTGTGATCTTGAGTAGATACGCAAGAAGAGATCCTGCAGCACTGCCTCGACCGGGTCCCATCATAATTTCGTTCTCTCGAGCGAACTCACAGATGTCATACAGGATGACGAAGTACGGAAGGAAGTTGACCGTGGGATTGTTGGCAATGACCTCAAGCTCGTCATTAAGTCGAGTGATATAGGCTGGGCGCCGTTCATCGCTGGGAATCCGTCCACACTTAAGGATTAGTGTCATGATAAACATTCTCAGTTTTTCATTCCGTGGCATATCACGCGAACTAATACTGATCGGCAGATCTGGCTCTCTGATATGAAACTCCCTCTTGAATGTCACCGGCTCGATCATGTCAACGACCGCCTGGTTATTCTCCAGGGCCTCGCAGAACTGGGACTCAGACTTGATACCGCAGCCGTGACTCTGAACCCAATTAGCCCATGCCTCATCTGGAGTTTGAATGTGGTAGCTACCACTAAATTTCCATGGAAACTGCTGAGACATCAGTGCGATGTCTTGCCTGAACTTATGCTCTGGCCTTACGAAGTGACTGTCTAGCGTGAGCAGCAACGGGATCTTAAGCTTTTCAGCAAATGCCATCATGGCAATATTTCCCTCCTTCTGAATGTCACCATCCATGTGACGAGGAGTGCACTCCTTTCCTAGAAAGGCCTGCTTCTTAACGGTGTAGCTCTTAACTCTCATTCTGTATTGTTCGACGCAACGCAGAACTCAATCCGCCTCGCCCTTAAGCTCCTCTATCACATCCCCTGCATAAGCATCCACCTGAAGAATCAGCTGTTGTTTGTAATTCACCTCAATCAGTGAAATCTTTATGTCCTTCAGCCAATTTCCATAGGGAACCATCTTACCACAGATCAACGACTCCAAGGCGTCAATTCCATAACGGTAATCATCATTGTGACAGGCATCTATTAAGTCCTCTAAGGTCATCTTTACCGCATAGATAATCCTTCCATTCTGCTGCACTTCCTCTCTTACTTCTTCTTTACTTAGTGGTGCTATTGGTAGTTTCATCTCGCTTAGTCTTCGTGTTCATTTTCAGGGCATACGGTCTGATAATCAGACATCGCGACCTCAGGTGGTCTAATACAACCCATCTCTGGAGCGTGTCTAATCTCCCTTTCCTGCTCGTCCAAGAACTCCTCAGAATTAGATCTCAGTGGAAGGGGGTCAGAGATCTCAGTGATATTCTGCTTCATTGCCTCTACGATTGTGATTCTTCCCTTTGAGGTCATCACAGTGTCACTTACTCCTAGGATATACTTTTTCCCGCAAATGTTTTCAACCTCGATAACTTCCTCCTCAAAGTCCTGATTAACTATATTCGGCATCACCTCGATGAACAGTCTATCTTTGAAGATAGCTTTGAGTAGGGCCATATTTTTCTTGGCCTCATCAGGCTCATTACGAATCACATGTTTGGCTACCGGCCCCTCGATACAGCCAGCGCCGCAGATAATTCCTTCATTATAGATCTCAAGATCTTCAAAGGTTGCTCGGGGCTTACTATGCCCATAGGCTGTGGTTACTCTTCCAGGTCCCCATGACAGGTTACTGATTCTCCTTAGATTGGCAAATCCAATTTCATTCTGAGCCAGGAGGGTCAGATGATAAAACTTAAATGGTTTGCGTATAAAGACAGTATCCTCTCTTGGCATGAGATAGATCTCACAGGCACAGCATGGCTTGATGTTTGCCTTCTCGCATTTAGTGACCAGTTCATACCAGCCAATATTATAGCCGTGCTCGGTAAGGGACAGGAAGTTAAGGCCGTGGTCTTTTACGTGGGTAATATACTCATCGACCGTCCCCGCTCCATCTAGTACTGAATTCACGGAGTGTGCATGAATTACGTGGAGTGGGGCCGAACTGGGACAGGTCACGGCAGTGGCACTTCGGTATCAAAATCAATGTGATGATACATCCTGTTAGAATCAACCTTAACGCCATTCTCTTTGATCCACCAGTTGATTGTATAGTCAATGTTCTTGCTGGGCACTTTGCCGATGGCGCTTTCGACGCCGACTATAATCTGCCCCTTGTTTGCTCCACCGGTCAGGTGATGAGCTTTAACGATATCGTAGACAAGGGCGTCAAGATGTTGATTTTCTGCTTCTATTTTCATGGTCTATTATTGATTAATTAGCTTCGGGATTTAGTTCTGAGGGAAGATCATAGTCACAGTTGTTCATCTCTTTAATTATTTCCTCCCAGATCACTTCACACTCAGTGTCTCCGGGGTCCTTATTTTCTGGCAGGGCCAGGTGACACGTTCTCATTGTGGGCAGGCTTGCTAGTATTCTCTGGAATTTGTCTGATTCAGGATTGATTTCGGGATCTCTCAAAATTACTGCTGTCTTCCAGTATAGCTGAATCAGCTGAAGCTGGTGTTGAGTTGCCGCTCCAAGCGTTCCCACACTTGGGTATCCAACTCGTATCTGATCTAGTGGGCCCTCGACAATGACCACTAGCTCATCCCCCCTTCTGGCCTGATCATAGCCGAAAAGAACGTCAGATCTAGCCATCAAGGGACATGTTAAGTACTTTGGAACGTCGTGGTCAGCCCACTTGTTATCACTGTTCTTCTTTGTCTCATGCCAGTAGTCACCATCCCAAACAGTTCGAGTGACAATGCCTTCGCTTATCGTCGTTCTGTCGATTTTTCGGGCCTGCCACCCCTTAAGATTATCACTCATGTAGATGGGGAAGATAAGCCTACCTTTGGTCGTTCCACATCGAAATGGCCGTGCCTGCTTGTCGCAATAAAACAGTTGCTGACCTCGATCAAACTCTCGAATTTCTTCAATGTTATATTTTCGATTAGCTAAGTAACGTACTGCGGGATGGTCGTCGGGAAGTTCCCTGAATGGAATGAGGTGACCTGGTGACGGAACGTCGTCTTCCCAGACGGCTCCGCCACGCCTCACAAAGTTACCCCTGCGTTCCTGTACCGACTGGGCGAGGTGCGTGGCCATGTCTTGGTCACGTTCGATCGCCAATGCTTCGATCATGTCCTCTGGGCCATCAAACCACCTATGTACGGCACTACCAGAGTTTCCGCAATCATGACAATGATAAACACCAGTTTCTGCATTGATCTGCATTTTGTAAATGCCGCCCTTACGATGAAACTCTGGACAGTTAATTGTAAACTCTAAGCCATTGCGACCATATCCCGGACGAGCCTCAGGAAATCGTCTTCGAACTTTTGTTAGGCTTAACATTTAAATTGACGATGCCAAAAAATCCCAAAAGAACTTTAGACCCTTTTCATACCTTTCCTTTTGCTTATTAGTCGGAGTATCACTCAGATTGTGCATCATATCGGACATCTTGACAGTGATTGCCAGAGTAGATTCTGTAATACCCTTGAGATAGTCCTCGTAGGACTGATTGGACTTCTTAGTCAGCAACTTGATGGCCGCAATTATATGCTCAGGCACCTCTTTGTCGCAGAGATCCTGCTCAGTTAGAGCCGTATCCTCAAGAACATCATGTAGCCACGCAACGCACTTGGCATCGTTACCCTCTAGTTTGCCAACCACCGCTTGTAGATGATTAGCGTAAGGTGTGACGCCATCTCTTCTGAGTTGACCGGCGTGTGCTACTAAAGCGATCGCTTGTGCCTGTTCATGTGTGAATGCTGTTGTATTCAAGTTCATAGTGTTGAGTTTATTATTGGGGCAAACTGATTGCCATCAAGCTCTCGCATTACATTGTCGATCTCCACCCATTCTTCATGAGCGGCCATATCTTCAAAGCGCTGCTCATGGAGAGCCCTCTTAATTTTCGTACTGAAGAGCCGACCATTTCTGGCCTTACCGGCTGTAATTGTTAAAATATTTCTTTTCAACTCATCGTTTGAGGCACCTGCGCCCAAGAACCACGAGTAGCGTCTGGAGGCGCCCTTACCCTCACTCTTGTTGGACATCTTTACTACTGATTTGCCTTCAGCCGCAAAGTCGGATTGAGTGTACATTCGGCCAGCGACGTTTTCATTGACGCATAGTCTAGTGAACAGCTCACTGGTTTTCTCAAGTTTATGCCTAAGGTCTTGAATCTTAATAGATTGGATTTGCTTTTCTCGATTATTGGTTGGCGGAAGATCGATACACTCCAGCCAGTCAACGTCGAGAACCCTAGGCGGATTCTCCGGGTTAAGATCTTGGTCTCGATGTAGTTCATCGGCAATCAATTGGATCGTACAAGTCTTCTCTGAGAAGTCGTATAGGCCGTAGTTACCAAGGAGACGAGCAGGGATTCGAGCCAACCTTTCCTGGATGTTGCGTCGAATCTGATCTCTACTAATTCCAGGATCGAATTCAGTTCCAAGACCTAAGATGTCATCCTCGTCTGCATCGCTAAATTGAACCAGGTCGTAACTGTACCTGGCAGCACAAGACAGCATGCGTTGATTCATCTCCTCTTTAGGTAGCTCTGTCTGGACGATGCGAGAAGGAAACCCCTGCAAGGCAGACGCCAGTGCAAAGTTGATGGCCAGGGCTGTTTTACCCATCCCGGTAAAGGCGCAAATAAGCATAGACCGCTTAAGGCCAAGCCCGCCCTTCATTCTTTGGTCGATGCTGGATATTCCGCAGGGAACCGGAATTTCCGGCTCACCCAATTGAACATCAAGTAGAGGCCTGTGGGTAACCCCAATCCCAAAACTAGAGCTTGCAATAGCGTTCTCTAGGTTGGCCTGCAGTGCGTCGATGTCTCCAATACTTGCCGTATTATAAGCGCGAAGAACTCGTTGCTGCTTGAGGAACTCTCTAAGCCCCTTCTCGTAATAGTTAGGAGCCAGCTCCATACTATACATGTTGGCCAGAGCAACCTTAAGAGCAGGAACCTCATCGATTTTAACGATGTCAGCTGTGATCATCAAGCGAAGAGGCACCATCAGAGCCGTAAGAGGAACTATCTCAGTACTGCCCATTGTCTGCAGAACTTCTATAGCCGCTGTAATAATGGATTTATGAATATTCAGGTCAAAGTCGTTCGGAGATATCTGACCGGCTATCATAGCCTCAATCATTCTCTTGGACCGGAGAACATGGGCAACCATGCACTCCTGATATTTTTTATCGTAATATCCGCTGGCTTTTAGCGACATAGTCTTACCGGTTCAGGCTGGTTCTCCCAAGAATTTTCTACACTTGTGGCCGCTGGTAGCTCCTCGTCAACTGCCTCAGGAATGTGATAGCAAGGAGGCTCTAAAAACCGATCTAGGTTCTTGGGACACAGTTTTTCTAGGTACTTTTTTAGTGAGGTGTCCTCCTCGATCTGAGCCCTGCCTACTTTGCCATACATGAAAAGTACATCATCACGGATCTGGTCTGAGCAGAAGAGGCATCTGAAGTAAGACCTCAGATTTGTCCAAGGAGCAAGAAAAACCTCGTCCTTGGTCAGCTTGGCTCTCTTGACGTAGTTAGTCAGGTAGCGCTTCTGAGCCTCAAACTCGAGCTCAGGAGGACACCTCTCTTCAACCTCAAGCTTCTCAAAGGCCTCAACTGCTTGGGGAGAGGCTAGGTTAGCAGGAGAGGGTGGGTGCTCTCCAGCCCAACTGTTGAACAGGGCGTCAACAAACTGCTCTGGGTCTGCTCCCAGATCCAGTACCTTATCAGCGGCCCTCTGAAAGTTGAGGTCATTCTTGGGGCCTGATACATAAGATGGTTGGGTAATCCTTCTTCTTGATTGATATCTAGCCTTTAGCGCTGTCTCAATTGTGATGAGCTTTCGCTCCTTAGATTCGGTGTTCTCTGGCATGTGGACTGTGAATAATAGGGCTCGTCTTCCAAGGACGTCTAGGGGTTTTGGGGTATAAATTTCACGGTCAGAAATGGATTAGTCTTGCGGTAATTTAGTTATCTATACAGCGTGGGCATGGTTTATATTTTCCGTTGATTCCAATGATCCTTCCTGTTCGATTACAGGCTGAGCAACTTTCAGCGAATCGTTTGATTGGATATCTTGCATAACCACGACCCTCCTCTAATTGTTTCTTCTTACTGTCCAGCTTTGGAGGATACAGGTCCCGAACCAATTCCCATCTCTTGCCCTTAATTTCTTTATTAGCCATTGATTTGTTTTTTATCAATTTTTTGTCAAGTCAACTTAACAGACCCTCTCCAGAGTAAAATGACCTTGTTTCAAAAATAATTTGAATATCAATTTGACGATCACAGAACACTGAATTACCTTCGCGAATGGTTTTTCAGACGCGCACACATCATGCGTTCTTTGTTTGAGCCTGCGGCGCAAGACAGGAGCAAAGCGACTGCTGCGACAAAGCTCAAACCAAAGTTATTAAGAACACATCGTTCTACTTTGGATGTTCGAGCGGCACGCGAGACGTCCTAAGTAGAACGAGTAGTGAATAAGAATTGCTTTGTTTGGGATGTTTCCAATAGGTCTGCCCTGATCTCTCCTTATTTACTCTGGATCAATAGAGCTACCCAAGAATTTTATCTGCTCTGGGGTGGCCATCTCAATGACAGTGTCTCCTCTGGATTTGTGGTCCTTGATTCTCTTTTCTGCTCTGGCATTAAAAACTTCGGAAAACTCATCCATGAAGTTGATCAAGACCCCTTTAGCTTTGCCTGGACGGCGAAGTCTTCCTCGTTTTTGAACTAGACTAGAATCGCCTCTTACTGCTGAAGCGTCGATCATGATCATCAGGGCTCTGGGGTCAACTCCCTCTGAGAGACAGTCTGTGCTAATGATTCGCTTAGCCTGTCCAGAGGTGAACCTTTCCTCAATGCTCTTTCTGGCCTTGGCGCCCAGATCAGCGTGACAGATCTCCAGCTCAGGGCACAAACGTACGATCTGATCAAGATGCTTCTTTGTCTCCACAAATACCAGGAGCTGCTGGTCTGTTGGGGCTAGGTCAATAACTTGTTTGATCAACATGTTCCTTTGAAGATTCTCCCAGATACCTCTCTTCTTTTGGGTTGGTCCATTAAGAAAGTCTACGCTTGGCCCCTCTGGATTAGACAGGAAGTAGGCGTCAATTGGAGGAACCTTGCCGTCACTCTCAAGCTCCTGGTCAGTTACCTTAAAGACGATTGGCCCAAAGAGGCTCTCGAGAAACTTAGTTGTTCCAGCAAACTTTCCTGAGATAGTTGCTGATACTCCGTACTTTACTGCCCTGGTAAAACTTAGAACTGTATCTGCGGCAGACTCTGAGGCAAAGCGATGAACCTCATCTGCGATAAATATTCGACACTCTCCAGCGTCCAGATGATGGGCACTGCCAATGGTTGAGACGGTAACTCTAGTGTGGCGCTGATTGGGACCCTGACAGATGCCCACGTCGATTTTGTCCTCCTTGAGGAGGTCATTTAGATTAGCTACCAGACCCCGAACAACAGATTGTCGGTGCGTCATGATAACGATCTTTTCATTTGGGTAAGCTCTGACCAAGGCTGCAATAACCCTAGTCTTGCCCATAGAGGTTGCTGCCTCCAGCATGCCTCCGCCAACAGAGAGGAGTAACCTTACGATGCCTTCTCGTTGGTTTGGATATAGACCTTTAACGACATCGCGATTAATTATGTACGTTGGCCATTGCGGATTCAGTCTCTCGTACTCATACTGAAATCCTAGTTTGACCAACGTATCTATTACCATGGAGAGGCATCCATCGTGAGTATAAAGACAATTATCAGATCCAACGATGTAGAGCGGCTCGATCTGACTGGTGATCTTGCCACGCTTGACGATAGTCTTTTCCTTTCCGGTCTTCCTGTCTCGGAATGTAACTGTATCCCCAGGCTTCTCAAATGTGTGCCTGAAGCTCAGGACGCTCGTCAGTTCTGGCAGGGCTCTTGATATCCTTAAGGTCCCCTTTTCGGAGGTCAGCTGGATTGGCTCACTCATTGCCTTCTAAGTGATCTTGTATGTGAAATACTGTGCTATCAATTCCTTCAAGATAGGCTGCTGACTGGATGTCTACACCGGCAATGGCGTGGGCCAGGATCAAATTGAGGACGGTCTGAATGGCCGTGTTGTAGTGCTGGAGTGCTCCATCGCACTCGGCGTCCTCTTTGCTCTCTTTTAGGTTCGAGGAGATCTCTCCACTGAGACCATCGGCATACAGCTGAATCTTAATATCAAAGCACGGAAGTTCGATGATTTTAGGGCCAGACTCATCGGCATCTGTTACACCAAAGGACCAATCAATTTCCCAGTCACGCGTAGAAGCCAGACATGTGGGGTCTCCCTCCCAGGAGCCTTTTTTATCAAAGAAGATTCCTAGTTCCTCTAGCTCTTTTTCTGCTTGCTGCACGGCAGCAAGTTGAGCCTGGTCTGTGGTGCTAATACTGACCAGTGTCCACTTTAGAGGATGAATTCGTGGACGATCATCAAATTCAAGTTCATAAATTTCTTGATCAGTCATCTGTAGCGAATCATAGATCACGTCGTGACCGCTATTACTTAGCGTCTGCAGTGTCTTCATTGTGATATTAAAGGCGTCGTCGATCTTCATAGGTTTTTTTTAACTCAGTCGTTCCATCAGGAAAAACAATCACCGCTGTCTTATGTTTCTTTATGGCCCATCGGATTGTCGCCCAAGTACCAGATCTAAGTTTCTCCGTCATCTCCCCAGGAGTGGCTATCAGCAAGTTAGTTTCCTCTACAATATTGTGATTACGCACAAGACCGTCTAGGGGTTCACGGATCTTACCACTGTTCGGCCTGGGTTTATAGAATGCCCTCTTCTGTCGCTTGATCGGTGGATGAACTACCATCCAGACATTAGGATGCGCCTTCTGTACGATCTTAAAAGCCTGCTCGTCACAACCAATGCAGTCACCAGAATGGAACTGTGAGACCTTGATCGATTTAATCAAACATTCAAAGGTGTCCCGTTGCGCGTCGGTAAATCCTTTCTGTGTTCCAGTGAATCCTACCGTCTTCATACTAAAGCTCGTAGTCTCAGGTACTGAGCAATTATCTCTTGTTCAACAAAGGTCTGATGTCTTGGCCTGACAATTTCAGCTCGAGGCTGCTCAATGATAATTAACTGGTAGCCTCCATCGTTCAAGAGATCTCGTCCTTCGGTCGCCAACATGGTGTTGTCTGCCCACTTGACCTGTACCTCCTGTTGATCAGTAGGCATGAGCAGGTCAAAGGCTGCATAGATTGCAGTTTTAGTTTTAGCCTCTAGGTCCTGATAGACCGGCAGTAACTCCTTGAGTGGTCGGATACAATCCATTAGACCCAGGCCTTCAGTGAAGTCGTGAATTAGTCCGTGAAGTTGCAGCCTGTAGTCGTCGGGGTAAATGTCCTTGAGTAGGTCGCACACATGGAGTGAGTGATCTCCAACACTATAGAACTCTCGAGTCATCCCAGCAAACCGGCAAAGTAAGCTTAGTGAGTGAGCAATTGTCTCAACGTCAATACTGCCTGGATCTGGATCGGTAAGGCAATACTTCTTTCCTGTGTAGGTTACGATCCAAGGCTTACTGTCTACGTCTACGACCTTGTCAAAGTCTTTGAGATTATAGTTACAATTTTCTTTCTTGTGTGTGTGACCTTCTGCAGTGTAGGAGCTATTGCTGAGTAGGTCCGAGGGGCTATGGGCATCCATGACAATGTTGCCGTAGGCATGACTTGTTCTGAGGATTCGTGCGTTACACTTCATCAATTTGAAAAAGCATACTTATCATCGGCATATACGTCTTACATGGGGCCGTCTTTGTCTTTTTAACATTAGGCTCCTTGTAACAATATACCTGTTGAAGGGTCGCCATTTGCCCATGGGCAGAAGCTAGATCCTTGATAACCTGTGTAACGCCAAATGTTTTTTCCTTACCATGCTTGGACAACTTGATAAACTCAATAGTACTATTATCAACAAGAAATGGCTCCTTCTGGGAAGGAAACTCCATGTGTCTAACTACTTGATCCGCAATCTCTTCGTGACATGGTCCTCGACCGCCCCTCCACATGCTGATTGTAATCAGCAGATGTCCACCTGATACAATCATACGATTCTGCATGATGAGTTCAACCTCGTTTTTCTTTGTGAGGCCCCAGGTTCCCATCCAGTCAGCATAGATCAAATTGAAAGGCTTATCAGAGAACGTTCTTGCGTACTTTTCAAGGCTGCATGGTTGATCAGGAATAATGATCTCTGTGCTGTCTCCTTGATCTATAATTGCCTTCTTGATGCTATTTCCTGTGGCGTAGAACTTATCAAAGAACTTCTTGCTATACTCCAGTCCCGTAATTGAGAACTTGGCGCTAGCAAATCGATCCATCAGACTCAGCTCAAAGAGCCAGCCCTCTGCCGGAAAGCACAGCATTCGATACTCGTCTGAGCTTAAAATGTTCTCTGACAGAGCCATGCGAACGCGACGGTTGTTTTCTTCTTTTCGTGTTCTTTCTGCCCATCCATTTTTACATAGGTTTATTGTTGTGGTCATCTAGGTTTATGATTTGATCAAAGCATTCAAGTAACTCATCGCTGTGTGTGATAATAAGAAACTGAAAGCCTAATTCCTTAGACATTGACTTCATACGATCCAACACCCTCTTAAAAGAAGCAACTCCGGCCTTAGACAACCACACTGTGGGCTCGTCTAGGACCATCAATCCAACAGAACTGCTGAACGTCTGAATACAGGCAATTCTGAAGCAGATGGAAAGCATAATTTTTTCACCACCACTCAGCTCGGCGGCCTCAATAGACCCGGCTTTATTATTAAAGTGAGCGAGAAAACTAAATCCGCCACTAGCTGATACTGTAAACTTGGCATCGAAGGCGCAGAGCAACTCATTGATCTTGTGCTCCATTCTTTCAATCCTTCGACCAATCAACTCTCTGGGAGCCCCATCGGGATGAAACTGCTGACGAATACGAATCAGACTAACCTTTAGGGCAGACTGTATTGAATTCTCAGTCTCAATGGCTATGGCGCGCTCTAAGCTCTGATTGAGAAGTTCTAGTTCCGTCTTAGCGATCACTAGCTCCTCTTGAGCCTTTTGAGTGTTGCGAATATGGGCCTGAATCTGAAGAGACCTAAGCTGAGCCGCACTAGGATCGAAGTCCTCAGGAACCTGTTGATTACTTCTGTCAGGCTCTAAAAGCCCATCAAGGGTTTTCTGCAGATCCTCGAGTTCTTCCTGGTCGCTGGCTAGTTTCTTGGTCATGCCGTTATAGGTATCAATCATGCCTTTCCACTTTTCTGGGTCTCCAGGTCCCTGGTCTTCACCCAGGGATGTCTCTTCGTCGATCGCCTCTTGAAGTCTGGTCTTTGGCGTCGAGGATCTTTTCTCCCATTCTAGAAGGCGCTGACGCATCAGTAATAGAGAGCCTCTGAGTGAAGCCAGACGCGCTGTGTCTTTTTTCTTTGATGTATCATTATCCACCAAACTCTGCATGTCACGTAAGCCCGTTGGTAAGAGCTGAGAATTGCAGGTATCGCAGATTGGAGCTATGCCTGCGCTCATCTTTGCAAGCATCTGCTGTCGAAGAGTTACAGCTGATTCATTGACTGACTCCTGTCTGGAGATTCGATCTATGTCTATTTCCAGATCCTGGATCTCCTGAGCAAATACTGGCGACAAGCCGATCTTTTCTATCTCAGAAATAAATCGAGCTTTCTCCTTACTGAGGGTTGCTCTTCGAGCATACAGATCAGCCTTGCGCTGTTCCTCACTCAGCTTGCTCCTGAGTCGGTCAATTGGGATTGCGTCTATAGAGTCCTTCAGAGAGGTTGAGTTGAGAGTTTTAATCTTGGCCCTTAACTCGTCTCTGTGTCTTACGTATTCTTTTCGATCATCGCTCTCTTTGTTATTAGCTAGATAGAGTGTTAGAGTTGTCTCAAGTAACTTGAGCTCTTCAGTGTCAGGGGTTCCGATTCTCTTGAGTTCTTCTGACCAAATAGCCTCTCGATCAAGGGCAAGCCCGATCTTCTGTCGAATCTTTGCCACCGACTCTGGAAGGGTAATCAGGTTGATCCCATTAATTCGAGTTGAGATGTCCTTCTCAAGTGCCACGGCTTTCTCTAACCCAAAGAACTTGCTTGCCATTCGATCTCGCTCACTAGGAGGGCAAAATAGGATTTCAGAAATCTCGGTCTGTCTCACAAATACAATATTCTGTAGAACACTCTGATCCACCTGCAGTCGATCAAGTAAGAACTGGGTTACAGAGTCCGCTCCAGAGATTTCGTCGTCAGGAGTAACGACCGTGGCCTTAGACGTATTCAGGCTCCTGAAGACGTTGTAGTTAACTCCAGGCTCAATCTCTATATTAAAGTCAATGCTGCCAACCTTCTCGCCTAGAGTTACTAGGCGAGATTTTTTGTTGCGGTCAAAGTTTCCGGAGATGGCTGCTGCGATGGCGCCAACAACATTGCTCTTACCGGCGCCCATCTCTCCAACGATCCCAACGAGACCGGCGTCAGGATCAAACTCCACCGTTAGATCACGATGTTGACAGTAATTTATTAGATGAAGTTTTTTAGCTTTCATGATGCTGAATAGATATTAGACCTTAAGGTACTTAGGAACCCAGCCCTCTTCAGTTCTCACGAAGTCCCCGAAGAGCAATGGCTCGTCGGCTATCATGATATCCGCAATCCTAGAGAAGACGTGAAAGATCTCCTCCTCGGCGTGGACAGAGCCTCGAAGCGCCAGGATGTGACGAAGGGCACGAGCGTTTAAAGTCCAAACACCGCCAGTAGAAACACCCATCCCGATGATCCGGCGGAACATGCTGGTGAGTTGCTTCTTCTTGGTGAAGTCGGTCATCTCCTCGATCTTCCAGATATTACAGAGGTCGAGATTCCACTTCTGCATACTGGCGAATGCGGATGCAAAAATAGACGACGCGACCACTTTGCGGGCTCCCTCTTTTGCCTTCTCTAATTGAGACTCAGAAAGAACTGTTTGCAGAAAATTTAACTCTTGATCGACAAGGCTTGCAATTCCCTCGAGATCGTTTGGATCACCACCAAGGCCATCGCGCACCTCCAGCAATGCCGCCCTTTCTTCGGGCGTTAATTCTAGCGATGACGGCATCGTGAATCCAATGTCGTCAAACCGGATATAGCGCATGCTCGCTTCACTGATTGCAACACCGGCACGATGACGGTTCATCTCACCAGTGAAGACCCGGCTGACGTTCTCGATGGCAAAGCTCCAAGTGGCATGTTCCAAAACAGACCCATGTCCACTCTTGAGTACATTAGTGATATACTCGGCATGATCGGTGCGGATCTTCGAGACGTTGGGGTTGAGCCCGACCTCGAAGCTGGCGTAGCAGCGCTTGCCGCAGAGAGCGACGAGAGCGGAGGCATCAGTTCCGACAGCGGGCGGACATCCTTCGCCCGCTCCGGCTCCCATTTGTAGGTCGATGAAGTCCATGGCGTCATCTGTGCCAATCTGGCCGATTACGTCGAGGGGCAGTTGGACTCCGATGAAGGTCAGCCATTCAGCAACGGCTGGCCAGTTGACGCGGGTTTGGGCAATCTTAAAGATGCCAATGTTAGTCTTGTGCATTACTTGGATTTTGTCTTGGTTGAGGTTACAAACTTCTTCTCGATCCAGGTGGCAATTCTATTGAAGCTCCACTTTTGCCAATTTTTGTTTGTATAAGGATCGGTTTCGCCATCATTATGGGTGATAAGAAAGAACTGATTGTCACTGCTAAGGCCTACTAACTCGAGTATGTCGTCATTGAGCAATGTATTGTTCTCTAGTTCGTAGTTCATCTCTTTATGATGATCCTGGAATGTCTTTTGTTGGGTGCATACTTCCAAGAGAACGCCAAGGCAGCAGTGGCATGGAGCGTCTGCCGTGGTTTTTAGTACGCCTGTTGCTTGTTTGAATTTGCCGCTACGGAGGGCCGTGACCCAGGATTTGGCTAGTGCTTTTTTCATAGTGATTGTTGTCGTATCTGACTTTCTAGTTTTTGAATAATTTCTTCAGCAGCGCTTGGGGATTTCCACAGAGCAATGCTGGCATCTTGCTCGAGTGGATGATCTTTCAGTCTCTCTGCGATAATTGACTCCATCTCTGCATTTGCACTGTCTTTGGTAGCTACAAATCTATCGTTTAGATTAATCTCTACAATCATATCTGACTGGATCAGGGTTAGACCTAAGTTTTCCCACTCCACAAGTTTGAGTTCCACAAGCGGTCTGATGGAACTGCTGTACTCAAGGAACACCAATGGATTGCTATCCACGAAGACCCTGAGTTGACTATCAACGTCAGTCAGAGAAGCTTCTTCAGAGATGCGAAACTTGACAACCATTCTAGTGTCCAATTTCACCTGTCTGATAGAAATTTTATCTCCAATGTCTACGATCGTTACGCTCTTATCTGTAGACTCATCACTAGCACACAGCTCTGTGCTTCCTGGGGAGATGATGATGGACCCATCGCTTAGTGTCTGTGTCTTCGATATGTGTAGGTCCCCAATCCCAATGACTCTGGCTTTGTTGAGCAGCTGGGCTTTCTTTAGCTCTGTGTGTCCCACCTTTGGCAGGAACCCCTCACAGCTTTGGTGAAGGATAAGTATATCAAGGCTCGAAGGAAGACTGTCCAAAAAGTCTGGTAGTTTGGTGGCAGGCATCCAGTCGGCGGCTGCCAGTCGAATCTCTTTACCGTTGAAGTGAGTAAAGAGTGTTGCCATTGAAGGGCGAAAAACTTTATCAGTAAGACTGTCAATTCGAGCAACCGCTCTATTTTCCTGTCCTAGTTTGGGCGCCTCGTGGTTTCCCTCGATGATAAGCATTGGAATACCAGCCTCATTCATGTCGTCAGCAAAAATGCGAATCGCCTTACTGGAGAAGGCACCAATGTGATAAGCGTCAGCCAAGTCTCCGGCTACCACCACAAGATCGACAGCCTCAGTCTTTGCTATCTGTACTATCTGTGGAAGCACTGCTGCAAAGTCTTGGGTGCGCTCAAATGAGCCGTATTGATTTTTACCGATGTGGCAATCAGCCGTTAACAGGATCCTAAAATTACTCATAGATTTTTTTTTATTATACTTACATTGACCGTGTGGTCTCTCTTGTAGGTGTTTATTTTATTGCTCTTTATCTTGGTCATTATCTGGGTCTAATCTTCCACAGCTAGAGCAGATTAGGTATCCACTGTTGGTCTGCTCTTGGTGTGTGTGATTACAGATCTTTGGCTCAGGAAGCGTCTGCTTTTCCTCTATACTCTGTAGATAATCATAAGCCATCTATAGTTTCTCCTTGCAACTAGGAACTCTCATACTCGGTACGCCTCTAATGTTCCCTAGCCGCTCAGGGTTCATATGAAAACCACTGACGCATAAGAACTGGTACCACTCATCCTTGTATTGAGCTTGATAGGTTTTTAACATATTAGTTGTAGTAAGCGTTCTGCGCCAAGGCTGATGCCTTTCTCTTTGCAAGGTTTCTTTTGTCTTGTCGCTTGAGGCTTAGGTTGGTTAAGGCATCGTGGATTCTGGTGGCCTCCAGTTCATCGTTGATGATCCTTTTTCGTAGGAACTTGATTCGCTGCGGGGCGATCTTTTCAAGTTGTTCTTTTAGGATTTCCGTAGCAACCTTGATTGACACAGTGTCACTGTTGATCTCTGAGTGATTCTTGCCGATAAGGAAATCGCTGGCGCAGCCTTGGATATAATACGCATAGCGCCTTCTTACTGTCCATAGTTTGGCCCTTAAGCCAGCATGATTGATGCTCTTGATTTTCATTGTTTATATCTAATGGGAGTGTGATTTTTTGAATTTTCCACTTTAAGTCGACAGGCTCCAGCAAGTTCGTCGCACTGAGCCTGCTCTGGAATTTGATTTCTTCCGACCCAGTCGATCTCTACGCTTAGTCCTTTAGAGGCAGCGTCAAAGATGCGCCATTCAGGCTTATTAGCCGATCGTTTATATCTGCCAACAGCACAATTCACTATGTACTGACTGTCTGATAAGGCTTTTATGTGTGCGTCAAACGCACCAGGCAGTTCCCTGATGAAAGCGAATGCCTCGGTCAGCGCCTGCATCTCCATCTTACCAATGGTAGTGTCAGAAGTAGCTCCGTACACAATCTTCTTTAGCCTTCCGTCTTTTAGGATTACAGCTGCCCATCCTCCGGCTTTACAGCCATGAGTGCTTGCTGATCCATCTGAAAATACTTCATAGATTGTTTTGTTCATATTATTAACTCTTGCGAAGGGATGGCGGGCCCGACCCGTTGTACAAGAATGTCAATACCAGGGTGAGGGCAGCTGGCCTGGCCGGGAAGGCGGCTGAGCCAGGTGCACCCACGCAGGTATGGGCGTCTTGTACAGAGGGTGGGCGAGCCAACCCCGACGTCACGTAATCAGTGACGGTCAGTTGCTTTAAATGTCGACACGAGAGCATCGACAGGCTTGTTAGGCCAAGCCAAGAGGAGAAAAGTACAGATCAACTTGCGAAGACTCGAGCAGGCGGATCCGTGAGGTGCTCCGCAGTTATCACGTACTCGCGGCGAGAATACGCTGGCTGGACGTGATTAGCGGCGGGTGCACCCGGGGGATCCACCTGCTCGAGTAGCCCCCACTCTATGAGGCTAGCGGTCTTACAATTAACCACCGACAAAGTCGGTACGGAAGCCCTAAGGCTTCATCCAAGTCATGAAAAGTACAAAAGATATGCGTGGAATTCTAGCCAGAAGCAGCACGCTCTTGCGTACGGCCAGGTAAAGCGGCCGGGAATTACACCTCACTCATGCCTGTGCATGAGACCAATAATCAAAGCAGGTAGATACCTGCGCTTGCCAAATCTTTCCAAAGAACAATAATTTGCGAAGGAGCACGCGGAGCTCCGGGGCCGTCGTCGTAACGCAGCCACGGAGGGATTCGGAGAGAGCAGTGGCAAGAGTGCGACGTGGAGCCGGAGCTCCGCGTGCTCTGCGACCGCATACTCACTGTAATCAACTTATATATCAAAGCAGACTTCGGTCTGCGCTTGGCCAAATTATTTAAAGTTACTTAGAATTTGCATGAACCTGACAGGCGCCCTGGCAGCAACCGGTCGTCGATGGGTCCTGGACGGGTGAGATCCTGTAGGTGAGCGTTTGGACTTCGATCAGCCCAAAGTAGGACCCATCGACGACCGGTTGAGGCCCAGGCGCCTGTCATGGAGTACCGCGCCGGGTTATTACGTTCATCCATTGATCAAAGCAGACGATAGTCTGCGCTTTAGCCAAATTCTTGAAAGGTACTGTGAATTGCAAGCGGAGGAGATCCGAGGAGTTTCCTGAAAAATCTCTAACTCGTATCGGATAGAAATACATAGCCCTTGGGCTTTGAGTATATCCGAAATTGAGTTAGAGATTTTCAGGATAACTCCGAGCATCTCCTCGGTTCATGGTTACCCTGAACATCTATCAGAAAACGTCAGTGGTGGCTGACGACATCGGGATGATGTTGAGCCAATTCGTAGTAAAAACCTAAAGACTAGCAATTTTGCGAAGACGATTAGATTATAATAGTGCCTTATTTAAATGAATAAAAAATGGGCGGCGCAGAAGCAGGGTCCGCAGCGCCTTGGGCTTCCCCCAACATTGTTTATTCTTTAAATACGGTGCTATTATCTTCTAATCGGTAAGCAAAAGATCGTACCCACTTCCTTGTAGGTAGTTATAATCGACGTCGGCACAGCCGACGAACTGTGAGGGGTGACCTCACAATTACAAGCCAAGTCTAACAAAAAAAAACTAAAATCTGCAGTATACGGGGTGGGCCCGTAGGTAGTCAGTGCTAGGCCAGCGGAGTTAGGGGAGGCGTCGAAGCTGTCCGCCGCTGACGGTTACGTGCCCACCCTGTATCAGTCGCACTGTGCGTTTTACGGCGGTTACGTTAGACTCTGGCCGATTGGGCCAAAGAAAGCCTTGAAGACCTTAGCCAGATATTGATAAAAAACAAATAAACTGCAATACCAAGCCTGGTCTGCGACCAGGCTCGTTTATCTCTCGACTCATCAAGTGCGGTTGCAAGAAACGCCCATAGTGTTGGACGTTCGGGCACCCTCGGGGAGAGCCATTGTGCCCAAAGCCAGTTCAGAAAAGATTCAATAAGGATTCGCCCTGCGCCCCAAGGGGAGGAGCTCATCCATACCCAGTTTTGGGTAAAAGCGGGTTACTCATGGGACCGACCTTGAGGGTTCCTCTTAGATCCCATGGGTAACCAACACTAAAAATTAAATTCGCTGCTCGCGCTGATGAGTCACAGAGTACAACTGCTGATCGCCGTCTTCATCCAGTTCAAGAATGATTGGGGACTTCTGTCCATCAATTCTCCTAATGCTTATGATCTCACCCTCGATGACCTGAATGCTCAGTGTTGCGCCGGAACTATCAACAGGTATGTGACAAATAATATTATTTTTATCAACTAATACACAAGACTCAGGTTGAAATCTCAGGTCTCTGTTGATAACCACAACAGCATCAACCACTATTGGAACCTTACCTTTGACCAGCTTAGACTTCAACACGTAGCCCCACACTTTTGAGGTTTCCCCCGGTCCGTGCGGTATACTCACTAGCACCTGATCGCCTGGTGTAAATACCTGATCTGGGCTAATTGACTGTTGAGACTTTTCTGTTGCTTGTCGTAGTTGTCGATTCGATGGTTTCCGTGGCATTGCTAATCCGCACTTTTCTATTGGTCTTGTATTGTAAGTCCTCTACCTGCTCCTTAATCCAAAGTGCTTCCTTAGGGTGCAGTGGCTGAATGTACCCAGCCTGTCCGATCAGTCGATTGATGATGCTCTGTGGGGTCGCAATTCTAGATTTCTGTTGAGCACAAACCTCTGCTCTCATTCGCTTCCGGAACTTCTGACTAACCGTTGGCTTGCCAGAGTTGATCACGAATCCAACAATGTCTTGCGAGCCACCTGGCCCAACTACGCGGATCTTCTTTGGATGGTATGCCATTCCGTACTCAGAGAACACTTCAGCTGAACACCGCTTAAGACTATCAATCACTTTACCCTTCGTAAAAGCAGGCCAGGAGAATGTGATATCATCAGCGTAGCGCGTATAGAACGCCCCAAAAGCCTTGGCCATTGCAGTCAGTCGTATATCGACAATCTTACATACCAGATTAGACAGGATCGGACTGGTTGGAGCCCCTTGAGGCAAAAACCAACCATTTGGCTGGATAGATGCCCCTAGTCCCATGATCATTTTGGTGATCATATGTCGGTATTGATCGATAACTGGATTGTCCCACTCCAACACTGGCTTTAGCTCAGAGATCGCTGCCTTGAGTTCTGTCCTATTATAAGCCGTAAAGATGCCAAGGTTTCGGATTGACTCTAGGGCCAGTTCGGGTGACGCCTGCATCATACATAGCCTGACGATCTCACTGGCACTAGAATCTGAGAGTCCGTGCTTAGAGAGGGCGGTTATTACCATATCCTTAGAGATAGAGTGAAAGAACCCTGACACGTCAGCGTTTAAGAGAACTAAGCCCTTAGGCTGAGGTCCCCAGTACGACAGATGCGCCTGGGCACAACTCAGCGAGTTGCGTCCACGAACAAATCCATGGGCAGCCCTATGAACCGGAATTCGCTCCAGCTCTCTGAGTATCTCACCCTGAATCAACTTGAGCTCTGATGCAGGAGCACAGATGACCCTACATGGTGCATAATCCAGAACGTTCTGTAGGCTACTCTTGAGGACCCGCAGGGGCAGATCATTATCCATGCTTTTGATCGCAAGCTGGTCTGACTCTCGAGTTCCGCTAGGCATAAATAGTCTAGTAGAGATTCTAAGATCATCAAGATTAGCTAGAAGTCGACCGTACGAATGGCGTACTTTGTCCTGTAGATGACCCTTCTTTTTAGAGACAAAAGATACGGTATATCCTTGGACGCTCATTATTCTTGAGTCTCGCCCTCAGCGTCTTCAGCTTCGACATTAGCGCCCTGTGCCTTTACTCGTCTAATCTGTGTAACGCCACCGTCTTCTTCCTCTTCGACTTCGGTTTCAGTGGCATCACTCACACGTCTGACATAGGCGCTGGCGATAGCTGCAGCCTCAGCGGTCAGTGAAGCATCTGCGATGTAGGTCTCGAGGATCTCCTTTACTCTCTGTTTAGCCTCACCTTCAGTCTGCCAGTTATTGACGTTGAGCATGTTATCGTCAACACTTGAGAGGAACGACTGAATGCGATCACTATTCAAAAACGAGACGTTGTCTTGCCGAATACGATTGATCAGTGACCTGAACTTAGCAATCTTTTTATCACTGATCTCACCAGTCTTGGTTCCCATACCCTTGGCCATAGCGACTGCCGCCTCGACAGAGGAGACGTAGACTTCTTGTTCCAGCTGGCTCAGATAGGAATTAGCTCTAGCGCGAAAACGCTCTTCGACCTCGGCAGCAGCATCTTCGATTTGAGCCATCTGCCAGGCGCCAAATGTCCAGTGGAGTCGGCACTTAGCTCTGATAGTTTCATCCGTTGGGTACTGAGCCTCAATTCGATCTACCAGTGTTGGATACTTCTCTCTGTAGATAGCTAGCATTGTGGCCTTGTACTGAGGAAGGTTCTGGATGAATCGTTCTCCGATATCATTCCAGTCAGCCTCAAACTTGGCCATTTCAGTACTGACCTTCTCACGAGCGTCGCGAGCTACAACCCAGGTACTCTTGATATAAAAGTGTCGGGCTTCCCGACGAAGATACTGAACGATTCGATTCTTGATCCGAGCAAAGGGCTCGAGAGCTGTCTTGGGAACCAGGAGCTTTTGCCCCTTTGTAAAAATTTCATCCTGAGAGTTTGCTCCTTGGGCCTCAAGGTCAGCGGCATCCTGTGATGTCTTACCTGACCACATGCCGGTTTCAACATTGAGTAGAAGGGCCTGTTCGAGAATGTCTGATGTAATTGAGATAGATGTTTCCATTATGTGTATAGGTTTTTAGGCCTCCTGTTGAGTGTAACCAATCTTGTAGGTTGGTCGCAAAGATCTTCCGCAGTGTCCTCGGGCTCACTGATTTTTCTTATTCGCCAGTTCTGCTCCTTATAGAACTTCTTTTCATTGATCCACTTTTGTCTTTTCCTTTTTTGCTTAGCCTTTGTGTTTTTTGCAATCCTCAGTCGCTCTCTTCTGTCGGCTATATTATTTAATCTCTGGCAGACAATGGACCTAAGGTTCTTCTGCGCCATTTCCTTTGGAGTTTGATGTTTATCCATTAGATTCAACAGCAGAGCGGCATGTGACTTACGAAGCTTAAAGTATTTTACATAAGCATAGAGATTTGTAATGTGCCCTGTAAGCCGTGACAGATCACTTTTTCTTGTCACATATGTCTGCCTATCACCTGCACAAGAATCGTACATTGTAACCTGGTCTTCAAATGTCACCCTGTTCGAGCGGTGCTCCTTTTGGACCCTCAGGCGATTAATGGCTGAGTTGATGTAGGAAACCATACAATCAACGTTGGTACCATGACTAGCGACTGGGTAGGGAGCATAAAGGATTCTTTTCTTTGCAGCCTTGCAGTGATCTATGACCATACGCAGATGATACTTAGTCATCGGGGTTAGGACTCGATTGTGTATGTCACCGTCTACTATAAGTACGGTGTGCTTATTGATAATGCGAGCAATGGGCCAGAAGTCAGTGTAGGAAAAAATAGTATTTTCTTTATAGAACATTCTGCCGTTATTAATCCTTATTCCATCCAAGCCATTACAGGGCCTAGTCCTGGCGCAGAGGTATTCATGTTTTAGCCAAGACCTGATGACTGATTTGTAATCTGAAGGTCCAAAGCGTTTGGGCTTAGTTGGATCCACAGACTTAACTTTGGATTTAGTCGACACCGGGAATGATCTCTCCATGAGCAAGCATCATGTCGATGATCTCCCGCTCTTTAGCAAGAACTACGTCCCGTGATTTATCCCGAGCAATCTCTTTGCCGTCGTTGAGCCTGGCAAACCACTCTTGGCTGGGGCCATCAAACTCAACCTCACTGGCTCTAGTGACGATCTTTGGCCCAAAGCCCTCCATGTCAAAAGCTTCCTTGTGAAGATATGCAAGGTCCCCTGTTGTGGACACAAATGTGGTGAATGTTTCTTCTTGATTTGTCATGATAATGTTTATTCTTTGAAGGCGCTAAATTAATTTTCACTGGCAGGCTCGTCATCTCTGTCGTCCTCGTCTGCGATGACGACAACGCAATTGTCGACATTGCTGATCCAGGCCATGACACTGGAGTCGTTGACAAACTCAATGCCGTCTAAAAATGCTTTGGCCTCTTGTGAGGTGTTGTAAGTTCGGTGTATGACTTGCATAAAAAAAAGGGCTTGGGAGCAGCAATGCTCCCAAGCCCCAAGTAGTTAGTGACCTAGACTATTTACCAGCTAGCTGCTCCTGGCGCTGGCAGGCTTCTTCCTGGTAGAACTCAGCAGTGTTCTTGCTAGATTCTACAGTGCCCAAGAGTCGGCTGAATGCGGCTAGGGCCGTCTTACAGGCGCCTCCGAAAAAGCCTTTAGTTTCGGACTTGCTGCTACGGGCTCCAGGGCCCAGGGTAATAGTAATGGATTCTTCTGACATATTATTTTATTGATGATTGAGATGAAACTTCTTTGGTAATTTTCGATGACCTAAGCACGATCATGGGGCTGGATGGACTCACCCAGCCCCAGACCATTAGCGCTTAAAGCGGATTTCCAGTTCCTGAGTCTGGGGATTAAAGGTCTCAGACTCGACGCTCCAGCGATCGTATCGAGCCTGCTTGATCAGCTCTTCTGCGCGATATCTTTGAAAAAGACTGTCGCTATTTTTACCTAGTGCTTTTGTTACTTCGGCATAATAATGATCAGCCTCAACACCATAGGTGCCATCGGCATTCTTCTTGACTGCGATCTCAGACTTGCAGCCTGGGATCTCAATCACCGCATCACAGGCGGCTGAGGAAGATCCATAGTAGTGAGCAACCTTACGATCCTGGTGAAGAGTCATGCCAAGCTTCTTGCAGGCAGAGGACAAAAGGTCTAGGGATTTGATTTCAACTCCCGCTTGGTTTACTTGACGAACAAGGTGTGACATTGTGTTGTATTTTTTTTTCTTGAACTGATAAAAATACTAACTCTGACATGCGCTATATTGCGCAAAGAACTTTCAAGACAAGTTTAATATCACATCTCGTCTGATTCATCGGCAATTGCCGAGAGAGAGCTGCCAATCCTTCGACCGGCTGCTTTACGTACTATTGCTTTGGGCTGTGCCGTACCGACTGTATACCCGCGCTCTACCGCCCAAGCCCTAAGTGAATCAACTTCAAGCTTATTAGTTCGAGTCATCGGAATCACCTTTGAGATAGCAACCAGCAGATTCTCAGTCTTTAGCTCAGCAGGGCGTGGACCACTAGTCTTAAACTTGTGGATCAGAGCCTTATTGATTACCAGTTCAATCTCAGACGGAGTATACTCAGCCAGTGAGGTTGCCACTTTCTCGATGTCGATTTCTGGGCTCGCTGGGTCCCATCCTCTTTTCTTAATGTGGATTCTAAGGATATCCTTTACCTCTTCCTGTGTGGGAAGATCGACGAAGAAGACATTGTCAATGCGGCCACCTCTGAGAGCGGGTGCGGGGAAGTTCATGATGTCTTCATTACAAGCCATTGCAATCAAGACTCCTCCATCGTTTTCCTGCATGAACGTAAGTAGAGATGCGTACATCCCTTGGTTCACGCCACCGTCCAGACCAGATCCGGCACCCTTAGCGTCAGCAAAGAGCTTACCAGCCTCATCGATGAACAGAATGCAGGGAGCCTGAGCCTTAGCGTCCCTAAAGACGTTTCTGGTCTGCTCCTCAGTCTGACCAACATATCGACCCTTACTAGCACCGACATCCCAGCGCAGAACTGTGCGCTGAAGAAAACTGCCAAGGCAGGAGATAGTGTAGGTCTTGCCTGTTCCACCGGGGCCAAAGAGAACAATACCTTTGGGACATTTGATTCCGTCACCCGCTGCTGCTTTGCCAAATAGGTCTTTGGCTTCTTCAGCCCAGGCCTTAATTTCAGCAAGTCCACCTACTTGATCCAGAGAGCCCGGAGGTTCAATAATCTCAAGAGAAGAGTTTTTGCGAATCGACTTAACCTTTTCCTTACGAATAGTAGGAATGTCAAACATCTTGGGGATAGTTGGATCCTTTCGGAGGTTCGTCTTATTGGTATAGACCGAGCGAGCCAAGATATTATCAGCCTCCCACTCTCTCATGCCAGAGATCAGGTTGACCGTAAGCTCCAGATCCTCGTCACTGATTGCAGGCATTGGCTCTCTACTTCCATCCTCATTTTCATCACCTAGATACTTCCAGGCTTTTCTCACCAGGTTCGATAGTTCTTCATAGGTAGGCAGTGAGTGCTCAACCACCACAGCGATGTGCTCCAGCTCTTGCGGAACATCCAGCGTGTGAGACACTAGAACAATCATCTTCTGCTCATCAATCAGATCGCCGACAGCGTTTTTGATTGTGCGGTTAATCAGAGCGTCAGTCCACTTACTACCGTTCTTATGTTCAATCCTGGCTGGAACATCAAACAAAACTAGGACCGAACCTGCAGGTGCGTAATTGGCATTGCTGCCAAATTGAGCGGTTAGGCTGCTCATCGCTTCAGGGGTGTCCGGCTCTGGATTACGTCTAGAGAACCAGTTGATCGCCTCAAGACAGTGACCGAACTGAGCAGATCTTCCACCCTCCGTGGTCCCGTCAGACTTTGTAATCAGAGCCTCCTTGAGGACATCTAGTGCATCGTAGCGAAACACCTGCGTCGCCGCCTTTTGATTAAGAAGAGCGCTCTGTTCTTTCTTAAGCATTCTGTATTCCTCTGTAGTTACTACCCAGACAAGCGGAGTACTAGACAAAGCTAGCGGCAACAGAATCGATTTACTTTCTACTTTTGTTTTTGGCTTCATTGTTATCTTGGTCGGACAGAGGTCCGAAGTGCTTGATTTGTGACGTCACTAAGCGCTGCGTGTAATTTACCAAACTGAATAGCCGCTTGGAACTGTCCAACGGCCCTGCCTTCTTCCGCAATAACTTTCTGTTCCATGGTCATATCCTCATTGACCCCTGGAACGTAGAGGATGGATCGTCTACCTCCGTTAGCTGAAATACATACGACACCAATAAGGAGGGCCTCACCGCTGTCGATGAACTGGTCCGCAATTGGACCAATAAGAGTTGCTAACTGTTGCTGTAAAACTTCTACTGATTCCCGATTAGGAGCTGGGGTCGCTGGACTCGTTGGTTCGATGATTGTTGACATTTTGGGTAGCGGACGAAAATACCTCGCCGCAGATAGCCAGATATTCTGACAGGGTAAAATACTCACTTGCGCTCATCCATTCGCTGACCGCCTGAGATAAGGCCATGCGAAAACGAACTTCTCTATCTATCTTACTAGCCTTCTTTGTCCTTTTTGCCTCTTCATCATCTTTACATTTTTGAATTCTTCTAAATGTATTGATAGCACTCTGGATGGTGGACTCAATGCTGTTTGTCGTCCAAGAATCTGGACAGGCAACTCCATCAGGCGGCGTTATTGTTGCCCTAAGGAGAAGCAGGTTTTGGCCAACTACTGGACAGACAACATCTAGTGGAATAGTAGTTGCCAGGCCGCCACTGATACCATGAGCCTGAACAGAGAAGTGAAACTCCCCTGGCTCGCTTTCTAACACGGTTACTCCGCGATGCTCTTGAATTTCTGTGATTGAGATCATGTATCATTACGAAGCCAGAATCGTATAGCCAGGCGTGTCGCCGCAGCCCAGCAAATCAATGCCGCCACCCAACTGTCGCAGAAGGTGATCTTATCCCAGGCACTGTACCCTAGCAATGTAATTAAGGCCATAGTCCAGTGCACAATGCACCTTTCGCAATTGACCATGTAAGAGAACATTGGCCAGCAATACGCCTCAATCCAGGCTCTTGGGTGAGAGAAGATCTCTTCTTCAACAATTATCTTTGCCATGGTGGCGGCGCCTAGTGGTGCCACGATTAGGAAAAAAAAGATCCAGGCTATTTGATTAATAATCATAAAAAACTTCTATCTCGTCAATTTCTCTGACCACTCTGCCTGTGCGGGTGATGACTCTGGCAATGAAGGTGATCCTTTAGATTCTGATTCATCCATATATTTGCAATGTCATGTTAGATGAAAAGCGCAGTCACTCCAAAGATGTAAGCTGCTGTCAGCAACCATTTTGCGACCTCACTTATAGACGATCGAGAAACGACTAGCGTGTAAAACGCTGGAGTGCCAACAAACATCAAAATGATCCAGAGCAGGGCAGAGTTGCCCTTACCGTCTAAATAGGCCATAAGCAGACCCAGTCCTAAGGCGATCGGTAGAGCTCCGTCAGTTTTCATAGATAACTTTCATTTGATCTAGATGTCTATCAATCAAAAATACAGTGAGCGCTAGCTCGCACAATAAAAATAGTGAAGATGCATCAATGCTCATAGCGAGTGGCCCTCTGGGGACGACCCTCATAGCTACCATATCGATCGCCTTCGCCGATAGCAACGAGATCAATTACAGGCCTTTCTTGTCTCTCAAGACGAACCTTTGTAGGAGATGGCCTATTTCTGGCTTTGATCTTGGACTCCAGGACTTTTTGGTGAAAGTACGTAATGACCAGGGCTATGGCTATTCCGACTTGAATTAGGGTATTCATGATTGTTCAGCTTTTTGTTTAGCAGTTTGTTTGGCCTTGAGATGCTTACCAGCGCCAGGCTGGAATCGTGAGAGGGGTTTCTCTGGGATACCAGCCTTTTGAGACTTGTACTTGCGAGCTGATTTTCTGTTCGTTGTGGACATTAATATATCTTATCAGTTTTTTGTGAAATGGGAATCCCTGCCCAGCCGGAGCTGAGCAGGGACGTTGGTTCTCAATGAAAACCTACAGAAAGCAATCGGCTTTTGCTCCGCTGCGTAGGTTTTCGATATAGGAGGGCTGGCTCTTGCGAGCAGCAGCCTCCCTAGACATTCTCACCGGCATAAGTAATGCGTCGTTGATGATTTCTCCTGCCCCCATAAGGGACCGAATACATTCTTCGCGGTTGCGAAACTTTTCGACGGGAATTTGGATCCTAGACATAATGTTCTGTTGGCGACTTCCAGGGTAAGTTTGCTTTGCAAACAATGTTGGTTCCTGCCCAGCGCTATTGGGTTTCTGTTTCGGCGACGAAACGAAATTGGCTGATTCTAGGGTCAGGACCCTTTGGGATCGATCTTGACAAAGCGAGCCTTGAACTCCTTGATCAGTTCGCCACGAAAGTCTGCCTGCTTCTCTTCGACCGGCGGAGTCACACCGAGCCCCAGCAGGGCCAGATTGACGTTTTGCAGCGTGGCCTCAAAGCCATCGTCGCCCCTGTCCCAATCGCCATTCAGGGCCATCTGACAGTCGCGGGAGACAGACTCCAGCGCCTCGATGGCGTCCTTGATGCACTGAGCACTCTCTTTCGTTCCGCAGGTGCAGATGAGGTGTTCCCCACTGATTACTTCAAAGTCCCCGCCTTCGGAGATATTCGTGATGTTAGTCTTCATGTTTGTTCTAGTTCTATAAAAGGTTTGTTGATTTGTAAGCGGTGGGCTATGGTCTACTAATGATTCAGGAAATACCGGGTCTCGAGGGCATAGACACAAGAGTTGCAGAAATAATTAAGCGGAAACTGTCAGGAGGAAACATCTCTAAGGAGGAGATGGCCTATCTTATTGGCGTCCTGCCGTTTGACGATCTTCTGCCTATGACCTTGCGTTTAGGGCGCGAGCCTCTGGATGTCAAACATCGAAGGCCGATGTTCAGGCCCATGTTCAGCAGAACGAGAACTGCAGAGCGTTGTGTCTATCGCTGCGCCAGACAGCTTGGTAAGAGCTTGTCGGTTGCCGCTAGTATTCTGATGAACATGATTTATCGTCAGGACTTCAACGCTCTGTACTGTTCTCCTTTGAGTCTCTACACCCAGCGTTTAAGCCATACGTATCTGGATCCACTAGCTCGTAGCTGTGCTGTTCCATGGAACATCATCGATCGCCATTGCGTTCAGAACGTCTGTGAGAAGACGTATGTCTCTGGTGGACACTACTATGGAGTGTCCTGCTTCGCCAATGCTGGTCAGGCTCTCGGAATCCCGAATATCTGTGCTACCTACTTTGACGAGGTTCAAGATATGGACTTCGAGCTGATTCCTCAGGTGCTTCAGTGTTCGAGCGCGAACGTGGAGTTCGGATGGGAAACCTACACTGGAACGGCTCGTGGAATCGAGAACACCATCGAGACGCTGTGGCTGGAGAGCTCACAGAACACCTGGCATGTTAGGTGCAAGTATTGCTCCCATGATAATATTCCTACGGCAGAGGAGTCCAGGAAGATGATCCAGAGGGCGGGCATCGGCTGCAGTAAATGCTCCACTGATGCTAATCCCAAGCTTCTAGATGTCGGCCATGGGTGGTGGGAGCCAGCCTATCCGGAGCGGGAGGGTACATTCCAGGGATTCCACGTTCCGCAGATTTTTATTTCCGATCGAGCTCGAGTTGATACGCCCGAGCACTATAGGGCCTACCACAGAAACATTTACTCCCGCATTGCTGGTATTGGTGCCTGGAGCCCATCGCGCTTTGATCAAGAGATTCTTGGTCTAAGTACTGAGGGTGGATCCAGGCCGCTAACTCCCGATCAGTTACGAAGAGCATCTAGCCTTCCTTACTCTGAGGGGAATCCACCAAATATGGCTGAGTATACTCATGCATCTGGTGGAGCCGACTGGGGCGGATCAGAAATCGTCAGTTTTACGATTGGTGTTGCGCTTGGCAGACATAGTTCTGGAGAGTTTCACGTCCTTGGAGCTGTACGTCCGCTGGGACTTAGACCAGAGGAACAACCGCTGCCACTGGCAGCAATGATGAAAAGAATCTGCGGATCAAAACTATCTTGTATGGGTGCGGACGGAGCTTTTGTCGGCCCGCTCCAAAACAAGACTTTGTCTGGAGCTACTGGCGTTCCCTGTGCCTCTGTTCTCTATGGTGCTCAGAAGAAGTTCTTTAGTCACAGTAGCGGAAGATTCAATGTCTTCACTGTGGATCGATCCACTCTACTCTTTTGCGTCTACACTCTGATTGTCACCGGCCTACTGAAATTTCCATCCGGAACCTGGTTTGAGGAGTTCAGCAAGGATTTGATGGCGGTTGCCATTGAGGAAGTTGATACCCCCAATGGCACGATTCGCCGTTACGCCCGCATTCCATCCAAAGCTGATGACTTTCTGCATGCTCTTGGATATGCCCTCTTGGTGATGTGTGCCACCGCCCATATAGATCTTCCTGGCCTGTGTGGATTGGCGCCAAACAGCTCAGTCAATCGTGGAATGGCCGAGCTGATTGGAGAAGAGTAGGACTAGGCTACTCAATTTTTCCTCCTTTGTTACTGACCAGCGCCTTGATCTGATGAATGATAGAGAAGTGATTACATTCGAGTCCCCACTCCTTTTCAAAGGAGAGAGCGATCGAGTCGGCTGACAAGGTCTTAATCTGTTCGATTAGGGCCTTGTACTTACCCTTCATCTTAAGGATTGCATCTTCAGAAGTTGCGGCCTTGATGTTCTTGATCTCAGTGGTCGTACATTGGACTGGATCTCGAAAGCTGATTTGAGCTCTTACTGGAGCCCCATCCATGCTCTCTGCCACCACCATTGTCAGACTAACGTCGCCATCCACAAGGATAGCTGAGGCGTAACGAATGACCTCGGACACTCCGTCGCTACTGATAATGTCCCAGTCAATGGGTTGCCAGATGATCTGCCTCGGAGCGTTCAGGTGGTCCCACTTGAGCCCGTCACATTCTGGCGATACATAGCCAGCGATAGATCGACTGCCATAAGAGTGAAGGTTGACGACCAGGAAGCTGTCCTGATTATCGCTCTGAGTTTCACTCATGAAGTCTATATTGCCAGAGTATTTGTGATTGAAGATCACAGCCACTGCACTCATGTCCTTTACCTGGTCCGCCAGAAGCAGTCGCGCTTGCTCTACGGAGTCGCAGATCGGTGGAGACAGCTTGAGGACGCTAGGCTGGCTGCCATGGACGGTAACGGTGAGGGCCACTGCTGGAAAGTCACCATTCTTACGAAACAGCTCTTTAGCCTTAAAGATCTCACGCTCAAAAAGTTGCTCGTGAAACAGCTCCGAGCATCTCTCGATCAGGATGTCTCCAAATTCGTCATCAACGCTCTGTGGAAAAGGACCACAGTGAATGGCGCATGGGATGGTTGGTCGAACTGCATTGTATGACCTAAGAAAACGCAGAACGGGGGACTTTGAAACAATCGGCCCAGAGTGCGTGCATGATAAACACTTTAGCACCAGGCCACGCGATAAAACTTCCCTGCTTTTACAGTTCGGGCAAGACGGCCAGGCTGAGGCTTCGGAGCAGACGGATGATGAGAATACGGGTTCGTTCATTTGAATATTTATAGTTTGACGGTGATTTGTGGTGAACCTGAAGAGAGATAGATGTCGATGAACCATCGACCGTCCACCATTATCAGGTTAGTTATGTAATACGGATATTTCAGTAGCTTTACGCAGTTAGATAAAAATCCAGGAAGGAGGCCATCCATTGACTTCTGATCAAATAGGGCTCGATCTCCACTGCCTGACTTGATACGCCCCTCTGATAGTGCAATAGCGTGATATCTTCTCCCCTCTCGATAAAATCTCTGAAAGGTTTCCTCCCGCTTAAGCATCTCATACCTTCTGGTAGAAATGTAGGCGGGGGTCTGTGGTCGCATCCTATTGAGTATTGTGATGATGTAGATAGGCTCAATCTTCAGCACTGCGATAGCAAACTCAAGAATCCTGAACTTGCAAAAATTTTTATCTATCAACTCTTTTATTATCTTAAAGGATTCTGCGTGTCCTATTCTGCACTCAGGTACTGGGATCTTTGGTCCCTTAAAGTGGGCAATCTTCCGGCTGAAGGACCATTTACTGAGGATGGCGGGCCTAGTAGACTCAGGCAGATTGCCCTCTACCGGTAGGTCTTCAAACCCAGAGTACAGCGAAGCTAGCTGCCCAATTTTGGCATTGAAGATCTCTCTGCCGAAGTATCTCTTATGCAAGAAGTCGTGAGCCTCCTCTGGAGAGATGTCTCCAATGGCAGTAAGCATTAAAAAGTCGACATAAGAGATCTTTTCCCAGGCAGAAATTTTTCGCCTCTTTCTCATGAGTTTTGCTTGGTATTCTCCTAGGCGCTTCTTTTTATCCTTGGCTTTTCTTTTGATTGCGAATCTTGTCTTCACAGGGTATTCTCTACACCTATGAGCGATTTCTATCAAGACCAAGGTGCCTTCCTAGTCAAACTAATGCACTCCACTCCAGTCCCGGACTTTGTGAAAAATGCAGAGTACGAAACCGAAGAAGGTATTGATGCACTGCCAGATTATGCCTTTGCAGATCCAATTAGTCGTCAGTTTCCAATTCACACTCCTTCAGATGTTTATCTTAGCGCCGCCTACCTACACGGAAAGACGGCCTGCGACCAGAAGATTGACGAACAGATCAAGACAGCAAGTAAAGTTTTTGGAATTGAAGACTCCGTCAACGCTGTAATTGAATTGGCCAAGAAACGCTTCGAGCTAACCAGCAAGGTAGCCAGTCCGAGCATCTGGGACTTTGAAACTAAGAGCGCCAGCTTCTCTGGCTCTGGCCTTGAGGCTCTCAATGACGCCGTCAGCTCGTTCGAACAAACCAAGATGTCCTATGAGTTCAACGAGAGAACAGAGATTGCTGAGAACCTGAGTAAGATCGCCTCAGACCTTGGAGCTGATCTGCCAGAGTCGATCAGTAAGTTTGCTGGTAATGCTCATGTTGACCTTGAAAAACTTCAGGCTCAACTGGAGACTAGAGCTACGTTTCTCCACGAACAAAGAGACGTTCAGGAGTTCCTGTCTAAGATTGCTGCCCTGGGTAACGCTGCTGCTGCAACCCCAGAGGAGGCCATGAAGGTGGCTGAGTTTATTGATAGCTTTGACACTCAGCATGGTCTCACTAAGTTTTATGGCTCTAGACTGGAAGATCCACATGGCTCCGTATTCAACACATCACTGTCCGAATACGAAGACAAGACGGCTACTGTGAAGATCGGTCATGTTGTTCACAAGCTGATAGATCTTCGGTCGAGCGGTAAAATTATTGATGAGATCCTAGGGAACAAGGTGGCTGATCTTCGCTCCCTTGCTGATCTGGATGACGAGAAGGCTCGTCAGCTGAATCAGGTTCTTGCGTAAGCTCGGGGTACTGTTTCTCGAAAGCCTCAATAATTATCAAGGCTTCAAGCCTGGAGACCCCATAACTTTCCCAATTAGCCTCGAACAGTGTTCCTCCGGATTCACCAACACATTTTAGGAGCTGCAATAACTTTAACTTCCAGTCGAGCTTAGTGGGCTTCTTTTTAGCGGGCTTCTTTTTAGCGGATTTCTTATTTAGACTTTTCATATGAATGGTTTCAAGAGAGACGATAAAGGTCGGTTTGTTAAAAGTATCAATTGGCGTCCACTTAAGACTGCGCTCTTTGTGTTAGTATTAGCCTTTGTCTGGATTGGATCTATTTGGGTTACAGTGGAGCTAGTTAGCGATTCAGAGGCAGCATATCCAATTAAGATTGTGGCAGAAAGAAGTGGGACTAAGCCGCCGATCGTTATCGACAGCACCTACAAGTCAGGTTTAACTAAAGGGTCCGATGATACCATCCAAATCTTTTCAGATCTGACGGCATTGGGCCACCCTTGGGACTACGAAGAAATCAAGCTCAGACTGGTAAAGAAAAATCCAGAACTAAAGTAATGCCTAGCGACCATCCAGATGATGTCAGAGTTCGTCAGATCCTTTTGAATGAGGGGTCTATGGCTACGCCTTTGTTTCTCATTTGCTACAACAAGTGGGGCGAAGAGTTTATGGAGTGGGAGTCAGAAACTCTAGACCTGGAGATCGAGGATGCCTTCCAGGTGCTGATCCCCCCTGATAACCTCGACAAGATCCATGCTCTGGTCTCAGCCCTGATTAGCGACTCATTCTATAGAGACTGGTCTGCCTTTACCGTTATCTGTCAAACATTGGCTGGTGGAAGTGACGTCATGAATCTTTCAGATCCTATGATCGTAGAGGAGGTCGCTATAGGTCTGATGGAAGTCATGCTGAATGACAGTACACCTGGAACCTTCTCTGATGAGGTAAAGCGATACGTTGGGTTGATCCTTCATGAGCAGGGATTCGTTAAGCCACCAAAGATCTTGGAGTGGGCTCATATGCCGAGCGTGTATCGAGGATCGGACTCGAAAGCCGACCTCCATCAGGAGATCGACACTGATACAGCTCATCGTGCCGTGGTTGAGCAGGTCATGGAAGAGACCAGCTTGTTACTATTCAAGCAGATCTCGCTCCTGCCGTTTGTGACTCCAGATCATCTCAGGGAGATGGTTGGCCAGTTATCCTCTTAGGCAGATAGCGGTGAGGATCTTTTGGAGCTCAACTTTGGTTGCCGTGTAGCCTTTGTGGAACGTAACGGTACCGTCTCTATTGATCTCGTAAGTAATCTTTCCACCGATTGGCTTAGAAGGGGCGTGAGGCTTGCGACGATTGCTTTCAATGAACGCCTGTTGAGCGTCAAGACTTCGAACGCGAGTCTTATCAAAGACTTGCTTGCACTGAGAGCGAGTTAGATCCTGAACTCTGATTTGGATAGAAGCCGGTCCATCTGGCCCCTGAATGAGAACATCAACAGGCTCATTCTCAAGTCGAGTCTGTTCTGAGTAGCACAGTCGCTTAAGGGGATCAGCGGCCTCATAGTCACTAACCAAGAGATAAGGAGCCAACTGTCCGCGACCTATTTTTTCATAATTGCTCAGGATGTATTCCGGGATCCCCTTGATCTCTGAGATCTCAGCGACTGTAACTCCATGGTCATCCATTAGCGCAACGACGATCTGAGCCGTATCAACCATTTGGTGGCCTACTCCGGAGTGTGAAGTGCCCAACTCATCGTAGAGTTGCTGTTTGGTCTGTTTGGGCAATAGTAATAGTGCTTGGTTCATCTGTTTCATTTAGTTTGGTTATGGCGCTCATGGATCGGAAGTGATCCAAAGACGCCTGTTTTTCTAATTTCTTTTTTCTTCTTTTTTCTGAAATTACTTCTTTGTTCAACTGATAGTACTCCCTGGCATAGCCAGGAAGACTAGATCTGGCTGGCTTCTTAATTATCGCCCTTCCATTTTTATCTACCTTAATGGCAAACTCTGGATATGGCTGAAAAGGGGACCTTACGGTCCCTTTGTCACTACGAATAAATAAGATTGGTTGAGCCATGGCCCTCGGATTCTGCCTGAAAATCCATGGAGCCATAGTCCTCAATCGAGATCCCCGCTCTGATATGGTTTCGTCTAGTTGTTCCCTTAATCGTTCAATTGCCGACAGTGGCCTTTCTTTTGCCAGTGGGACCGTCAGGCCGTTTAGCTTAGAGACTAGATCATCAACGTCCTTGAGAGTTACCATTGGTTATAGAGACGCTTTTGATTAGTTGCTCTTCGGGGCCTCTTTATCTCGTTCATCTTGTGGGGTGTGGTTGGTCGTGAGGGTTATGATCACCGCTGCCCACAGAAAAGCCATCCATGCGTCCAGGCTGTACACGGCCAGTCCTCCAGCGATACAAACAGAGGCAAAGGCAGCTAGATGCTTGATGATCAGTTGATTACGTTTGATTAGTGACATACTGGACATGGAGGTCTTCCTATTGAGGTGTAATTGAGGGTTGACCAGCAATGGGGACAGAACCCCACAAACTTGATAGCTCTGTACCACCAGTAGCGACTTCTATATTTAATCTTTAGCCAGAAGCGGGTTAACATGTTCTTGTTGTTCTGGTCTGTATTTGAGTTGTTTAATGCTACACTCAGCGATGGTCTGATCGTCTCTAGCTCCCTGATAAACAGGCTGATAGAGACTACCGCCTCGGTAGGCATAGAGATACCTAACTGACACCACGTCTCCAACTTTGGGGATATCGTGGTTAGGAGGAATAGTTGTGTTGCCCACATCCAGGAGTTTCATTTTAGGAATATCTTCCTCTGACTCAAATACTCCAAGCGCCACGCTGCGCTTGTCATTCACTCTGATCACCACACAGGAGGCGTCCTCAACGAACTTATACTTCAGCTGGTTGCCGCCACTTGATGGTCGTCCAGAGACGTACAGAGAGTCCAGTCGCTTAAAGACCACACCCTCTTTGTTCTTGTTGCTGAGAAGTTCAAACATTATTTTCTTGGATTTGGTGCTAGTGGCGCTTTCAACCATGATGATATGATTGAGTCGACTCTCTGTGTCGATCTCCAAGAGGTTGCCTAGTCCGGTTCGTCTCGAGAAGTACGGGAAGTCTTTTACACTTAATCCATCGATCTCAATGGCGTCGAAGACATAGAATTCGTCACCAATGGTTTCTCCGTCAATGACGAAGTCACGATCGATCTTCTTGGCATCATCGACAATCGGCTGAGGCAGTCCAATGGTGAGGCCCAGGCGATTGACGCCCTCAACCACATCACCAGTCTTTCGGATCATGCATCGACGACCGTCCATCTTCTCCTGCATGCACCACTCATCGTCCTTCATCAGTTCAGCCAGTCTGGCGTCATCGATAGAGTTAAGAAGCTGTGGGTGCAGTCCGGAGTCTCTGGATTCCTTGTCGGTGAACTGGAACGGAGTTCCATCCTTTCCGACTGTATACCCCTTGGCGGTCTTGTCTTTGATCGCCTTGTCGTAGATCTTCTTGGCAGCAGTGTAGTCAACTGGGGCCTGGGTCTTTGTCCCTGTGGTCATAGTGGACCCGCGACGACCGTAGGCAAAGTTGACCACCCAACTGTGGGTCCCAACGGCCATCTGTTTTTCTAGAGTGGCAAAGTATACCTTATCAGAAGATCCATCTTTGTAATATAGAGTCAAGCTTTCTGGTTTCATATTAGTTAGCCAATGGTTGTGCCAAGGAAGGTGCTGTAGGCATTTTCTTTAATGTAGGGCTCGACGACAGATCAAAGACCGGCTTGAAATGCTCATTTCTTTTTGGACTTGATTGGGGACACAGGAACAATTACTGGCTGTTCTGGTCCAGGCAGAGGAAACAGCTCATTCCTAGACACTGATGCCAGGGCGATCTGATGATCCATCAAGAACTCCTCTTTGGTATAAAGGAGCCATTTGCCGGTCTTACCATCGTAATGGGCAAAGTCTTGATCGATTAGGATCTGATGCCAATGCTGTCTCTCGGCTTCTATTGCCTTAGTCGTATTAGCTAGATAGGCCGTGTAAAGGCGACGCTCCTGAGCAATGACGAGAGTTACGAGTGCAAATATCACTATGGAAACGAATATTTTTATTTTGTTCATTTTATTCTAAGTTTATTCTAAGTTTAGTTGTAGTTGATTTGGATCTCCCCTTGACCATTCAGATCTGAGGAGTGTTTCTTTTTGAGCAACGAATGCTGCTAGTTCTTCTTTTGCGTGGTCAAGCCCGAGGAGTCCCCAGACGGCGTCTGAGTCGTTGATTGAGTTTCCATGCTTGTCGAACACTTCGGTGATCATCCCATAAACCTCACCATCTTTGTACAGATTGTACATCTCCAGTGAGGTATGGCAGTGTCTCAGCAGCTCAGTTTTTTGTTGGTCTTTGGGAAATGAATTTAGATGATGAATCAGTTCTGTGTCTGGTAAAAAAATTCCAGTAACTTTTGACTTATCACTTTCCACTCTATATTGACCTATGTAATTACTGCTAAGTAGTATCATGAGACTGTCGTCTACGAACTTGTCCCGTATCTCCAAGCTAATCTCGTTTATCAGTCTTACCGACTCATCGCCCAAGAGTGTTATCCTGCAATCGATATCTTCTTGAGTGCAGATTAGTTCTCTGGACCTGACTTGAAACTCAAGTTTCTTTCTGGCCTCTTCATGATAAGGATAGAGAATTGCATCTCCATTGGGGTATTGTCTTAGGTAGGGTCTGACGTCATGGGTAATCATGCCCATGCCGTCACAATCCTCAAGAGGGTCACAAGCATCGGTATCAGCGGTCAGGTAACCAATGATTAAGTGTCCATTTGGAAGATAAACTTTAGTTATATCTTCATGGTCGATAGGATCTGAAATCAGATCCAGATCATCAATGTCTATAATTGGCCGATCAGGCTGATTCATTTCTTTGTACGGACAGTTCCGGCAACCTAGCTCGCAGCAGTAGCCACGAGCTAGGAGCAAGGAACGAGTTAGTGGAATCCCGGCAGCCAAATGTAAGGAAGGCTGTCAGGGACGTCTGGAAAGAACTGTGTATAGTGTTCCGGGTACTTGCGAATCAGATTGCTCTGATGGCTCCTGTGGAAGTCGGCGTTTCCTAGCCATGTTGGAGTTCGGATGCCTTCTTCGCTTCGGTCGCTCCAAAGTTCCATCAGGCGACACCAACGAACGGGATCGGCCTCTCTTACCCGCTGCTCTGGATGATTTCTGGCACGCAGCTCCCTCATCATACACAGGGTATAGAAACCAAGACAGTTTCCAGCTCCGTGCCACATCTTAACAGCAGGGTGGCTTTGCCAGCCAAGCTTTTCATTCGGACCTACAGGTTCATATTCAAGGTCACTTATTCTACGTAAACGAAGGGCGGTGGCCAGGACGACCAGCGCCTCGTTGATTTGATTGTGGAGTCGAGACGCGTCCAGAACAGATGCGGATCTGGCAAAGCACTCGTAGGGCAGGAATGTTTGCATTTATTAGCTACATCCAGCTGATTCTCCGCATTCGGTGCACACTCCGCAGACACCACTTCTTACCACCTTTGACGATCCGCATTTGTTGCAAGGGTCAGATAGGTAAATAGATCGTCTTACAGGACTTACTTCAGCTGCCGGTAGGGGAGCCAGCAACTCCACTAATTGCGGGAGCTCGTTCTTTAGGGCAGGAGTATCAGTTTCTGGAGACTGCTTGTATCCTGGAATAAAGAGGCACCCGAGCCAGCGGAAGACGTAGTCGATGATCGAAGTTGCATTGCGGACATCAGGATTCCTGGTGAAGCCTGACGGCTCGAATCGCTGATACGCAAACATGCTGACCAGAGACTCCAGCGGCACACCATACTGCAGCGAGATGCTGGTCAGCGTGGCAACAGTATCCATGAGTCCACCGATGGTTGATCCTTCTTTGGCCATAGAAATAAAGATTTCACCAGGCTTGCCGCTCTCGAAGAGACCGACGCTAATGTAACCCTTATGTCCACCGACCTCGAACTTGTGGTTGATCGCTGATCGAGTATCAGGGAGTCTCTTTTTGACTGGGGCTCCATGAGCCAATTCAAGACTGGCGATGTATGATCTCATATCCTCAATCTCGGATAAGTCGATGGTGTCAGTCATAACTTCTACGACCCCTGCTGTCTTCGAGCTCTTTGTACTCAGAGGAGCTGATCGCTTACTGCCGTCTCGATAGATGGCAATCGCTTTGAGTCCTAACTTCCAGCCCTCAACGTAGGTGTTAATAATATCTTCTACAGTAGCAGCCTCCGGAAGATTGACCGTCTTCGAGATGGCACCACTCAGGAAGGGCTGACAGGCAGCCATCATCTTAAGATGCCCCATGTAGTGCAGACTTCTGGTGCCGCTGGCCGCCTTGAAAGCGCAGTCGAACACTGGCAGGTGCTCAGGATTGAGACCGGAATGGAAGGTCGACTTGGAGCGATCCGAGGGATTAACACTATAATGCGCACCGGTGCCGAGTCCCAACGGAGTTTCGCCCTGCACGTTCTCGATCGTATCGTATCTCTCGATGTGGGCAATGATCCGAGCGATCTGCTCGTCGTCGTAACCCAGTGTATTCAGCGCCGATCCGATCGTCTGATTGACGATCTTCAGCATACCGCCGCCAGCCAGCAACTTGTACTTCACCAGCGCGATGTCGGGCTCAATACCGGTGGTATCGCAATCCATGAGGAAGCCGATCGTGCCGGTGGGCGCAAGGACGGTGACCTGGGCGTTGCGGTAACCAAATGACGCTCCATGGACGTAGGCTGACTTCCAAGCGCTAGTAGACGCAACAGCTAGCTCTGAAAGGCTGCCGATTGACTTAACGGACTCAGACAGTTGATGGGCATGAGTGCGGTGCAGATCAATAACCTCCAGCATAGATGCACGATTGCTGGGCTTAAGCGGCACTGGGACACCAGAGCATCTAGCATCATTATAGCCATCAAACGGACTCTTTGCCCAGGCAATCAGCGCTGACTGTTCGTAAGCGGTTCCCGTCATCAGAGAGGTAATCAATCCAGCAAGATTGCGACCTTCATCGCTATCATAGCCGTATCCATAGCTCATAATCAGGGCACCCAAGTTGGCAAAGCCAAGACCTAGAGTCCTAAAGATGTGAGAGTTCTCTGCGATTGCCTTCGTAGGATATGAAGCTCGATCGACCAGAATTTCCTGGGCGGTGATGAAGATTCGGCAGGCCTTTTGGAACAAAAGCGCATCAAAAGAGCCATCTGACTTCTTGAACTTGAGCAGATTAAGGGAGGCGAGGTTACACGCTGTGTTATTCAGGAAGAGATATTCGGAGCACGGATTTGTGGAGTGCTGCCGATCTGTGCCCTTGCAGGTGTGCCACTTGTGGATCGTGTTGTCGAACTGCATTCCAGGATCGCCACAGAGATGTGTTCCCTCAGCGATCTTACGAAGCAAAGTTTTTGCATCTTTGGTCTCACAGACCTTTCCGTCTTTCACGTTGTGTGTTTGCCACGGACGACCGCAAAGGGCGTCTTCGATGAATCGATCACTAACTCTTACAGATAGATTTTCATTCTGGTACATCACCGACCCATAGGCCTCACCGTTGAACGATGGATCGTAACCTTGCTCAATAAGGGCCCAGGCTTTTTTCTCTTCCTTAGATTTGGCCTCGATGAACTCCTCAATGTCAGGGTGCCAGTCCTTGAGCGTGTTCATCTTTGCGGCCCTACGAGTCTTTCCACCGCTCTTGACCGTCCCAGCAACTTGATCGTAGATCTTTAGGAAGCTCATCGGGCCTGAAGGCTTACCACCACCACTGAGCCTCTCGCGAGTCGAGCGGAGTGTGGATAGATCAGTGCCAGCTCCACTGCCGTATTTGAAGAGCATAGCTTCTGCTCTAGCAAGATCCATGATTGATTCCATGGTATCGTCAACAGAAAGAATGAAGCAAGCGCTACCTTGTGGATACTCATACTGGTTCTTCCAGATCTCAGCCTCCTTGGTCTTATGATTGTACACCCAGTTGCCTTCTTGTCCCCCATTGACCCCGTAATTCTGAAACAGACCTACGTTGAACCACACCGGAGAGTTGAATGCGCCATACTGATTAAGGCACAGCCAGGTGAGGTCGTCCTCGAAAGCTGCTGCGCTTTCGGCACTGTCGAAGTATTCGTCTTTTCGGCCCCACTCTGCCATGGTCTCAGTGACTCGACCAATCATCTGTTTGACTGAATTCTCACGGCCACCTTTTTTCGGGTCAGTTCCCTTCGAGATGTCGCCGTAGAAATACTTCGAGACTGCAATCTTTGTGGCCAGTGCACTCCACGACTTTGGAACCTCGACATTCTCCTGTTTAAAAATTGTTTTGCCAGAGTCATCGGTGATCTCGGCGGTGCGCCGTTCCCACTCAAGTTCTTCATATGGAGACACTTGTGATGAAGAAAACTCTCTGGTAAAGGTTAGTCCCTTGGGCTTGCTAGATTTGGTTTTTGATTTGAACATAATGGGCGGATAGTCTCCACCGAAACTCTTGTCCAGTCGAGCTGGATTGGTTAGAAAATTCTAATAGCTAAAGAAAAAGAACTTGTATCTACTAAACCCAGCGCTCCTTCGCCAACTACCCATGTATGGTTGTGCTGCTAATTCGTAGAAAATAAATCTCTTTGAACTAACGAGCACAACCATCCATGGGATAGTTGGCGAGGGAGCAGGCCCTACGGCCTGCTATATGTTGAGCGATGCAAGTGTGGAGCAGACACACTCAATTGTCTGCTTGTGACATGTGTTTTCATGTTACCTCTGGTGGGTTTTTATAGAGCCAGTTCTTTAGGACGGACCATCCTGCGCCATCACTGGTGCGATTCTTGATGTACCGGTTTGCTACGATCTGGATTTCGGGATCGATCTTTGCGAACACTAGTGGCTTGCACCACCGCAGTTCTGCCACAGATGAGAGGCCTCCCGGTTTTCCCCTCTTCAGTGCCGTAACCACATCCAAGGTGGTCAAGCTCTCTCCTTTCGAGCGGTGCGATCCCAGATCGAGTTCTCTCTGTTACTGTTACGCAGGAACTCCAGCCGATGTTGGGCGAGCCACCTGTACCTGGTTCCCCAGACAGGATTCAGCTGATAGAATGGCGTAAACCTGGACAGGATCTCCGCAATAAAGCTTCTGCTCCTGTATAGACCTTTGATGCCGTAGACATCTTGCATTAGGATCAGGTAGCGCTGTCCGTTGTGAATTAAAGTATATTTCATTGTAAGTATTGGTTGTTGGGCTGCTTGATGTGACAATTCGATTCTTTTTTTTTTTTAGGACGTGACAGTAATAATATTACACAGAGCGTAATGCCCTGAGCAATCACCACTGCAAAAGTGGGCTGTGCTGCAGCGATCTTGCTACAGGACGTTAGTGAGAGAAGCAGTAGAAGTGATAGTGTTTTGTTCATAAAGTATCTGGACCCCCCCCTGTCTAAGGAGGGAGTCCAGATTGCTAAGCGAAGCTTCGCTCCCTAATCACTTGGGCTAGGGCTGTCTCAGCCGCCGCTACGCCTTTGGCATCAGCTCCAAAGGAGAGGTATGCCGCTCTGGCCTCTTCCGTAGTGGCGCCCTCGCAGACTGCGATGGTCATTGCGACCATTTCGCATATGTCGTTTGGATTGGGTAGCTTGATCAGGCCCTTTCCGAACAGCCTTTTGAGTCGCTTATTAATTGAGGCGTCATAGTAGTTCGACGTTTGTCCTGGAAATATCCAGAACACGTTGAACTTCTCTTTGAGTTCGGCAAAGATGTCCTCCATAGGAATATCCGCCAACAGGGTATCTCCAATCAGGTAATTGACCTGACCTCGAGACACGTACTGTTTGGGGAGTTCGTCTCCGGTGAAGAAGACGTACCCCTTCTTACCCCGCTTATCAAGAGAGTCCAGCTCGGTGTGTCGCGCCAGGAAGTACGCACCAAGCTCGTAAGACTCAGTGTTCTGTCCTCCCCCGCCGCCCTCAGGAACTGCTGCCGTGAAGCACTCGTCGATCTTCTGATTGTCAGATTCAAAGTTACCCACCTGAAGTGGAACTCTGTCACTGTAGGCATCGCCAATAAACCCAAAAAGGATGTGTGGATCGGCAATATCTATTTTATCAACAAGAAGATTCATGAGGATGGGTAGCTTGTCAATGAAGACTCTCAGCGTATCCGACATGCTGCCGGTAACGTCGAGCATAATGGCGATTGGTAACGAGTTGGGGTGCTCGTCACTATCTCGGCTTTCGCGGACAACTCGTCCCGCCTCGTTGGTACGCCTGGGATCAAGCAGAGGGTGAACCACAAGGGCCTTACCTGCTTGCTTGAGATCCGCCATGTGACGGAACACCGAAGCGCCCGTAGCTTTCGCGGTGGTATAGGTTGCGCCTCTTGAGGCCGAACTGTATGCTCCTCCGCCCATTATCCCTGCTCCTCGGTATTGAAGTTTGGGAGGGCGGTATGGGTGATCTTGATCATCTCCGCTTCCAGTCGTTCGATATTCTCACCCATTTCCTTCTTCTCCAGAAGATCGCTCTTCCTGAGAGCGATGAGCGAGTCTATCTGCGCCTCAAGTGCAGCGATCTCCCTTCGCTGCTTACCAATGACGATCCCGAATATCTCAGCGTCGGTTAGTTTAATCTGTGCTTGCGAGTAAAGTGCTGACATTAGTTATTTTTTTTTGTTGGTTGGTTGACTAAAAGAAAGTGCCATCACCCTTAGCTAGGGGGTAATGGCACAGCCACACAGGTGGTCAGATGAGTTAAGGGACCTCTCACGGGTCGATCTTAACTCGTGAGCTAGCAAAGGGCTCGAGAGCGTAGCTTTGCCACTTTCAGGAGTGAGTATCTATTGTCTCATTTCTTCTTGTGCTTCCGCTGATGTAAACATCAGTTTTTCTGTCGCCTTGTGTTGCAACCTACTGTTTTACACGAATGCCAGTAGGCGAAAGTGTCCGTCGCCCTTGCGGGCGGCGGAGTAGCCCGGACTTTAACCGGACAAGTGTATAAATGGTGGACCATCGGGCATCTGAGAGCCCGGTCCTAATCTGTCTTACTCTACCGCGTTTACATGCTTATCTCATTATTCGCTCTTAACAGGTCCCCTGGAAATGTGCTGCCAGGTGGGTCGAGTCGCAGATCTGCAGCATTGCTGTATGATCAGTACCAAAGTGGATCCACCACCATCGTCCTGCTGGTGTCGTCCTTCTCCCTTAGCAGGTGTCGAAGAGAGGACGGATGCGGACTAGGCCGCAGCGAGCATCGGAGTGCGGACCGAAGAGCTACCGAAGTAGCCCTGGATCACATTTCCGTTGCCGGAGTCATTCGCGTTAGCGTTTGAGTTTTGTCTCAGGAGTTTAAAGAGGTAACTAAGTCGTCCCTCTGCATGTGGCTGTAGATCTGACCTATTAGTCGAATCCTTTATGGCCCAATTAAAGTGTACCCCAGAGTCGCCCGAAGGTCAACGCCCGCTGACGTGCCGGTTTGTTGGTTAGTTATTTGCCAGCCACTGCTGGATGAACCACAACAGGTCCTCCTCAAACTGCTTGGACCGTTTTGGGGATAGAAACACCCCCTTTGGACATTTCACTTTTCTTACCAACGCATGGATAGTCAAGAACAGGGGTGAGCCATCCCTTCGCTGTACTACCTCTTTTATTTGTTGTTTCGTCGGCATCCCTGTCCCAGACGAGGCCATCGCTTCCTTGAAGGCAGCGATACGCTCCTCCGATCTTAGCGGAATTAACGCAGCTGCATGGTCGTTACAGATTGCGATACCAAACTCACTGTGGATTGCCTTAGCAATCTCCCCAGCCCTTATCTTATAGCGGATGTTCAGGTCGGTTCTCCCCAGCTCGCAGGCGCAGAACTGATTGAAGGAGCTGTATTCTCCCAAGTACAGCCTCTCGTCCCGAATTTTCTTCAGTATCTCAGCCGCCTCGATCCAGCTATGGTTCAGCGTTTTCAGGCGCCGGAGCAGGCGGATGTATTTATTGGTCTCAGTAGTTGTCATTGTTTTGTTGTTTTAGTTTTTGTTTTTTTTTGTTGGTTTTGCTGGTTTACTGAAAGTGGTCACGTAGGACTGGATTTGAACCAGCAACGTCCTGTTCTGCATACAGGTGCTCTACCAGGTTGAGCTGTTACGTGAAAAATTTGCCCCAGAGTCTGCTGAGGCGCCAGGTTGTTGGTTAGTTATTTGCCAGCCATAGTCAGTATAGCTCCTGCAAGAGGAAGAGAGGAACGGAAGATCTGGTCGGGCTTTCACCGGGCTTAATAAGCGCTTTCAACGTGATGGCGCATTGTTCCTCCCAAGACAAAATTAAAAATTCTTAGCTCTTCATCAGGTAGTTAAAGACTACATCTCCGAGAGTGGAGATGACGACTTCCTGATTGTTGGCTCGCTGACGTGCTTCTTTAGCCGCTGTCTTCAGCTTCTGTACCTTTTCCGCTCCGCCGTGTTTGTAGGCAGAACTGACCATGCCGCTCCACTGAGTCTCCGTGATGCTGGCCACAGGAACATCATTGACGACTTCCTTGACCTGAGCCGGATGCTGTTGAGTGGCAGGTGCCAAGACTACTGCAGAAGAAACCTTTTCGGTCTTCGTTCTGACAATAGGATGCTTAGTGACGTAGATGTCCGGTCCCTTGTCGGGATCCAATTCCCAGGCGACGCCGTTCGCTAGGGTTGGGGCTGATGTGAAGAGCTCAAGCCAGGCACCGCACTGCTGCTCGAGGAGCAAGAGTGATACCGCTGGAATGCCCGTGGCGAGTACCACTCCATCGATAATAAGATCTGCCTTGGCTAGGCAATTGGTGGCATCCAAGGATGCGCGTGCGTTGATCTCGTCCTTGACCACAGCCAGAGTATAGCCGATTCGCTCAGGCACAGTTGTAGTGAGATCCTTGAATTCCTCAGCGTCGATTCCCTGCGATCGATCGGCACTGTAGGCCTTAGTTGCTTTGTAGGAGCCGAGGAAGAGCTCTGGTTTTCCTGAGAAGGCCTTAAAGGTCTCCAGAAGGATTGCTTTGGTTTTTGCGGTGAGGTCACCCTGAACGGCGATCAGCTCGTGTGCTTTCTTACTCATGATTTTATCGTTTAACTTGCATTAAGTTTCTTGATAAAAGTACTAACAAAATTAGGTGGGGTCAGCATTGCCGCTGACCCCACCCGTTATTCATTTCATAGAATAGTCGAACTGGCTTTTGTCGGACCCTAAATTAACCAACCTCAGTTTCATGGCACGCGCACTACCATTGTGCTACCTCGGTGCTCAGCCCACCTGTTTCCATTTTAAAGGAATCGTTACTAAGTAAACGATCAGATGAGCTGAGCACCGAGGGCGGGAATTGAACCCGCATATCATGTTAGAGTTGGGATCGGCTAAATGAATCCTTTTATGCTATTCGACTCTGCTGTTGAATTTGCTCTGTAAAACTTTGAATATTACTTTGATGTCGCAGAGACCCATTGGGCGCCACGTTCTTAGTTTCAATTTGAGTTTGCAGAACAAGCGCCTTTTAGGCGCAGCGAGTTTTTGTCTCGCGATTTGGACCCACTACCCTTCCCAATCTCAGCTCTGGAAGCCTACATTGGATCATAAGATGTGAGCCTAAATCGCGAGACCGACCCAACAGTGAAGTTGAGCCGATCTCGCATTTACAGGGGCGCACTTGCGTTTCGGCTATTGCACCCTCCACCACCGACTTTACTTTAAGTCGGAAAGTAACGCCATTAGGAAATTCCATCCTTTGACACTTCCCTACGTCCGGGCCTTCGAGGGTGAAGATGGCTCCATTCCTCTGTCCTCCCTTCGTATGGGCGAAACCCTACAGGCAGGAGGCTGACGCCTTTGACTGCATGAGATTAGATGCCCTGAGACGCTACGTGCTCAGCAAACCGTCCCCGGATACTGTGCACCACGTCGTCCTGATGGAGGCTCGCCTTCCAGGCGTCCAGGGAGTCCTGATCTGGTTCTCCTTTATCATCATCAACATTGCTGATAGGACTGAGATTGTGGTCATTCTGAAGATTCTCCTTCGTCGCCGGAACAGCAAAATTGTACTTGGCAAACAGGCTGCCAGACTCGTCGAAGTTTTTCCGCAGACCGGCAGCCATTGCATCAAATGCGATACACATATTGGTAACCTTCTTGGCCAGATCAGTTTGGCCCGCAGCGCGATAGTTCTTGGCTGTAACTCTGAACCGAGCAGCATCCTCGTCGATGAAATCAGCCAATCGAGTTGATTGGCGAATGGGCGACGAAGCCTGAGGAGCGAAAAATTTATGGAGGGTGTCCTCCTGAGCTCGAGTTTGAGTTTGCCACATACGAATCAGCTCTTGCTGAACCTTGAGCATTGCATCACCGGCGGCGAGGACTAGTCGCCCCAGTGTGACTTCCCCATCACGGATCAGGAAGTTTCCCTGATCGTTCTTGTGGGCGATCTGTCTTTCGAAGGTTGCGATAGTTTTATCCATCATTGCACGATCCTGTTCTTGTTGTTTCTCTTCGATTTGTTTTTTCATTTGATTAGGTTGGTTGTCTTGGTTGTCTTGGTTGTCTTAGTTGGTGATTACCGGATTCAAATCCGGAACGTCACCGATAACTGGCACTGGATACTTAGCTTCTAAAATTTCAAAATCGTTCAATGGGGCGAGGCGGTCAGTGGACCTATCACTGCTATCCAAGTACCCCTGCTGGCGAGCGTAGGATAGGGCTACAGTGAGAATGCCTGAGGAGTCGATCCTCTTGACTGGGCTATGCACGTAGTCACCGACCTCTGTACTGAAGACCGCTGTAACTGTTGGATTATTATTGTTTCCGGGGCAGGCATAGAGGTCTGCGCCGTTATGGTGTCCTAGATATACGCATTCTAGACAATCCCATGGGTATTTATTCATCTGATTATTGCAAGACAATGACCACGGCTAGCTACCAGCTAGCCGTGGCCATAAACGAAAAAGCTCCTCCTGACACTAAGCCTACGGCAGTTCCATCCGATTCTTCGGATACTTTTTGCCGCGTAATCCTGCTACGAGTGCTTTACAGCACTCGCGGGCCCAGTAAAGGGCTCGCCTTACTGGGCGAATCAACCGCCCCGTAAGCGTCCTGGGCCTAAACTTCAGCTTACGCTTTGGCAGTTTTGCCTTGGGTTTTGCCTTGGGTTTTGCCTTGGGTTTTGCCTTGGGTTTTGCCTTGGGTTTTGCCTTGGGTTTTGCCTTGGGCTTAGGCGCTGTCGCTTCTGGCTTAGGCGCTGTCGCTTCTGGCTTTAGCGTCATGGTCAAAAGTGATAGCGCCTTTAACCCTTCATTGGTTTCTGACATGTTATGCAGTCTCCTATGTTGTTTGTTTGGTTCTGTTATTTGCTTTATTCAATGAATGAAAAATGCTTGAGGTACCAGATCACAAAATAGACGGGTCCAGTTACCATGCAGAAGGCGGTCATTGAAATGACCAGCTCCATCTTGCTCATAGAATTCTTGTCGGTTTGGAAGTCGTCCACAAGCCTCTTCTTTGAGGGGCTACATTGCTTACTTTTTACTTCTTGTTTTTGTTTTAGTTGCACTGGTTGTTTTGGTTGTTGTTTTGTTTGGGTCACCGTTAAGTGACGAAAGTGACGTGGAGTATCGGGCTTAGGCGATATCTCACGATTTATGGCCCCTTGCGGAGAGGGCTTCATTCAGGGCGTAACTCTGAACTGAGAGAATGGTGCAGCCAGTTGGGATCGAACCAACGACCTGAAAATTAGAAGTTTTCTGCTCTATCCGACTGAGCTATGGCTGCAAATTAGTAATCAGAAGAATTTGAGATTCTAGATTTCTGATGGTTTTGGGGGAAAGGTTGCTGACCTGTAAAGAAAAGGAATCTGTAAGTATACACGCCTCATTGCCGGTCTACCTCCAAGTGATTGCGTTGTGTAGTTAAATGTCTTGCGACAAGTTACTAACAACGCAACCACCCGAAAGGGCTGGGCTCCCATGCCCAGTAGATCCTCAGGCTTTCGCAGCCGCATTCCTCATCTCCTGAAACAGAGAGCGCATCCGCTCGCAGGGTTGCACTTTGCGTTTCAGGGACGGTACTTCTGGGCCAAGTCCCAGAAGCAACAACATTTGCTGTTGCATAAATAGTCGCGTAGGACTGGATTTGAACCAGCAACCTCAGCCTTAAAAGGGCTGCGCTCTACACGGAAAGTGCAGTGGGCGCACCGGCCCACTGGATATTTGTTGGAGAGCCTCTTAGCTCTTCGCCGCCAGCGCTGCCATTAGATGGCGAGCGTTAGCCGACATGGGGCGACCTCTCTCGTCGATGTTGCCAGTTTCACTGGCGACGGAGAGAGCGATCCGAAGAGCTTCGGCCGTCATCCGGTTGACCTTCTTGTTATTTGGTGAGGCGTCCATATTTACGGGTTGGCACTGGGGGTGAAGCTCCAGCGCGAGGCCTTGGCCTTGGCCGCTTCCATCTTCTGTTTCAGGCTCTCGCCCTCAGCGGCGGCGGTGGCCTTGGCCGCTTCCATCTTCTGTTTCAGGCTCTCGCCATCAGCGGCAACGGTGGCCTTGGCAGCTTCCATCTTCTGCTTCAGGCTCTGCCACGCCTCAGCGTTTTTAATGTCCCTGACCTCTTTGAGGTGCCGCGCTTTCTCAGCGGAGGTTGCCTCCTTGTGTCGGACCTCCTCTTTCTTAATCGAGGTACTAATCGCACCGTCTTTATCGCATGCACCAAGCATGAGACCTACAACCGCAACCAACACTGCACTGACGTTCATGATTTTCATGGTAACGTTTTTCTAATCCCATATGGTTAGGCCAAGGGAGGGCCTACTGCGTGACACTCAAGGTGCCGAAAGTCTTTGATACCTAAAAAAGGGTATATGAAACCAACACGCCATGTCTCCTGGTCTGCCTTCGGTGTGGTCGCGTTGTAGGAAGTATCCGTAAGGATAAATCACTAACAACGGCGACCACCCGAAGGCAGACCCGAACCTTCCCATTATTAACCAGGGAAGTGGTGGTCGAGGAGCGCTTTCGCGATCCTCTTGAGCTCAGTCGAGGGCGGGCGTGGAGCTCGCTTCTGGCTGAGGGCCTGGAGGCTGGAGTGGATCCAGTCTTCCAGTTGGCCCTTTATGGTGAGGGTGTCCCCTGTGAGGGTCACCGCCATAAGGGCGATCTTGGCTTGTCGCGGCTCCTTGCGGAGGATCGCGACGAGGAGCTTGCGGAGGTCCTCTGTTGCGTAGGAGGCGCTCATGCTTCCTCCCTTTCCTCATCCTGCTCATCCTGCTCATCCTGAGCATCTCGATCCTCCAGCTCCCCCAGCTCCTCCAGCTCATCCTGCTTGGCCCAGTACCGCCGCTCCTCCTCGTCCCGGTCCTTCCGGAACCTGACGACGGTGCTCCGGTCGTCGTCAGTGGCGATGCGGAGCGCCTCTGAGTAGAGGTAGTCGCCCTTGTTGGCGGCGATGTCCTCCCAGCGGACAAACATATGGGCTGCGTTCGTCGCTCCCCGAACGATGGCGCACTCGTCCACCGTGTCGCGGCTGCCCAGCGCCGCGACGTAGAAGTCCGTATCGGACTGCTCACTGCCGAGCTTCTCCACCATCTTGGCGATTCGGACCTCGAGCGCCGTCTCGGAGGCGACGTTGCCAGCGTCGATGCAGGCCTGGCACACCTCGTGCCATTCTGTCCCAAACGAATCCTGTTCCCCCGCCACGAGGAACAACTGCTGCGGCTGCGGGTCTTCTGCATCTGGGCCGCACCAGTTGCAGACTTTGAGGGCTTTCACGGGGCCCTTAACCCGGATATACGAGGTACACGTCATGGTGTGCCTTTCTATGCCTTTCGGCAACTTCCATTTTATTACTGGGTTCATGGATAACCCGGAAAGTGTCCCGCCCCTTTCGGGGCGGGAGATAACTGCACGGGCTTGCTAGGCCCGCTCACGGAGATCCGTGAGATCGATGCTGACCTCAGCAACCTTTGGCAGGGCGGCGCGAGCCATCTGCATGGCTCCTTCAAAGGTGGTCGCCCCACCGATGAAGAGCTTGTCGTGGCAGAACGCCGCCTCGTCGTCCCCGATCGATCCGCCACTGGCGCGAACCGCCGCTGCGAGTTTCGCCGTGCGGAGGCCTGCCCAGGTTGCCGGAAGGGACATCCTGGTCTCGTACGAGCCAGAGTAGACGGGCACTGCCTGCACGCGCCAGTCGCCAGTCTCCGAAGGGAAGACAACGAACTTCACCACGTCGGCGCATCGCAGGACCGTATTCTGCCAAGGGCAGAACCGATTGAGGATCAAGATCTCCGGCTCGTCCGTCTGCTCGGTGATTGCCTGCTTGACCACCAACGTCGCTTCGACCTGCCCCGCCGCGCTGATGATCTCTCGACGGAGAATCATCTGTGCGAATTCGACGGCCCTGGCGAAGGCGGCGTCGAAGTCCTGGTCGTCCTCCGACCAGTCCGGATTGAACGCGCTGATGGCCATACTCAGCGAGTAGCGCGGAGTGGCATCCGCGAAAGGGTCGCTGGCGGCCGACGTGAAGCCGCAGTCCGACGCGTCGATCGCCTGGACCAGCGACTCGTCGACTATCCGAGCGATGGCGCTGTACTGACCGCCGCCCCTGAGCACGGTGCCGATCAGGTCCAGCGTCCAGCCTGTGTGCGACCAGATCAAGCCGAAGCTCGCAAAGGGCACTCCGTTCAGGCGCGCACCGGCCCCACCCTTCTGGTGGTGGTCGTAGCGGTTTTGATTGATGGCGCAGATGCCACCAACATCGCCCACGATCTCCGCCGCCTCAATGATCTCGCTCTTGCGAGTCCGGACGATCTGAATGCTGGGACTGACCAGCGTGAGGAAGGCGACGAAGAACACATCGTCGGCGTGGAACACGCCGCTGTGAACTACGACAAGACCTTTAATCCGGTCTTCGGGAGTGCAGACCATTAAGAGGGCCTGCGTCTCTGTGATAATTTTGATCATATCCCCACTCGAGTGAGTGGACGCTTCGTGCCTAGTATGCTGTTTAACGTCGCACGAACGACGGAAGGGATCGAACCTTCAGTTGGTGTCAGGTGGAGAAGAACACCTTGCACCCATCCAATCTCTCGCTCAGGTTTTCCACAAACTCCGCGACGGCCTTTGGGCCCACCCCCCGATACCGGAGCAGGTGCTTCCGGTCAATTACGAGGGCAAACTCCTCGGGGAGCTCGATTACCTGAACCTTTGCCATCTTGCCGAGGCGCAGGCCCTTGAGGGCTGCAGTGAGGGTTTCTTCGAATAGGTCACGTTCTGACCTAACGATGGAGTCGGCCATCGTCGCCTCCCCTTGTGGGGCTGTGTTTGTTTGGATCATTCCCAATCTTTCGATTGAACGCCTTGGGCTTAGTGACCTCGCTAGGAATTGAACCCAGCTAACAGTGCCCAAGCACCGGGATGTTTAACGTCGCACTAACGACAAAAAAAGGTGAGTGGAACGACGCCAACACTTCCGCTTCTTACGGATGTATGTTGGTGAGAAAAGAAATCATCGCTTAGCCGCGAAGAAGGTACTCGCTGATTCGACGTTCAGCTCGATGAAGACTTTTGTCTTGCGACATGTGTTGGGCCCTAAGGCCTTTTGTATAACATGTATCTGATAGATATATGCTATACAAAGTATTATGTCCCATATTCTATCATTTCCGACCTCTTGTATCTTTACCTTGTGGCTTTCTCCTTAGCCCTCCTAGATCGATCGGCAACTGCGTGACAAGTGTGACACAGCCACACTACATCCAACGGCCTGCTGTAATCTTCATGATGTCCATCTGGTACGCATGCAGTGGGACACCTATCGCACTTATCTGGCCTACTTAAGAGCCCCTGACGAACGGCCTTCTGGCACTGATCCTTGGCCCATTCTTTCAGAGGATTTCTAGCTTTGGACTCAAACTCAATCCTGGCAATCTTATCAGGATTGTCCTTTCGATATTGCCTATGATACTCATTGTTCTTCTCTCGATCCTTGGCATGATACTCTCGGTAGTAATCATTGAGCTTCTCACGATTTTTTGATTGGTACTCTTTTGCCCTGGCCAATTCAAGGTCTTTATTTTTCTCATAGTAGGCCATTCGATATATGCGATTTTTGGCTTTCTGTTCTTCGGTTAGTGGTTTTCTCATGTGGCATAAGAATACGAAGAAATCGATTCGACGCAAGGACCTTCTTTGCATCACGACAACAAAAAACCCGACCATTTCTGGTCGGGTAGATTGTGAGGGGAAACTACTTAGCGGGCGATGTGGACCCAGAGCTTAGCACCACCATTGGAGGCCACTGCAACTGTGCAAAGGGCAACGCTGGCATTTGTTACGACAGCAGAAGCGGCGAGAGTACTGCCGGAAGTCGTGATCGCAAACGTCTGGTTTTCAACTGGAATAACTGGAAGTCCATAAACACCCTGACAGGTAACGGCTACGGTATCGGCTCCAGCAACAGCTGTGTTGGTTCCCACTTGAGTAACGCTCGTTACGGTTTTAAACGCTTTCGTTCCAAGGGTGGTTGTTGCACCAGTAGCCACTAGAATTGTTTCAGTAAGAGCAGCGCCAGTTGTGTCGGTTCCAACGATAGTTACTGAAATCACACCCGTATCGGCAGTACTCGTCAGAGCTCTTACCGTCTGAAGCAAACGAGGAACGTCGGGCTGGTTAGCGACGGTATAGGTTGTGCCAGCAGCGGTAATCGCTGTGGCAGTAACAATAGTTAGCGACGTTGCTGGTTCGCCAAGATAGAACGCTCGATCGAGCTGCGGAGCTGAAGCTGTATTGGAAAGAGTGAGGGTCGTTCCTGGCTTGAGCGTCAGAGTGCCCGCTTGGATTTGGGTGGTACCCGTGAACTTCTCGTTCTGACCGCCGAGGGCAGAGAAGGAAAGTGCAGTTAGGGTGAAAAGGGATAGGATGAGTTTCTTCATATATATGTGCGTAGATAGTATCGGAGATAGATTAGGCTGTCATCAACAAAATTGCTTTTTTTTAGCTATTTCAATTCGACCAGTCCCGGCTTGCCATGTTTCCCAGGAGAGTACGAAAATAGCCTGTCCCTTACTCCAAGGATTGACTTCAATACTGAAATCCTTTCAGGAGAAAGTCTGGAGATGAAGTCCTGTGCCCTTGTAACGATCGGCATCATCTTTGCGTTCTCCTGGCATGGACGACAACCTCCAGTGAGAACCATAGACTTGACGGCCTTAGCTTGATCGACAAACAGAGACAGTTCTGGCATCGTCACGCTCAATGCAGCATTCTGCAGCAGCCGTCTAACTTTGTTTTGATCTAGTATCATGTTACAGCTAAGACTAATGCCGATCCGGTCTTGGTCACGGTTGTTCGATAGACGTTGTAAGAGGCAGCGTATCCATTGGCATTGGTCACAGACGTAACTGCCAGTGTCATTCCACCCGAAACGGCCGCGCCGTTTAGAGTAAACGTCCCAGTTCCGAGTGCGGCCCTGAAGGCAATATAGAGATATAGAGTCGCATCGTTGGTGTCGTAAGTTTTGCTTGTAGCCTTTACGGTTCCTTCCTCGTGCTCCAGAGCGATGATCTCCGCATTGGTTAGAGTTGGATTTCCAGAGACTCCCCAGTAACGCTCGTAGCTTCCCTCTGGATAATAATCTATAACTGCAGGCGTCAGAGTGATGGCTGTATCATTAGCCAGACAAAGGGAACCTAGGGCGTCTTTGATATCAACGATGGCGTCATTCAGGGAGTCTAGATCCGAGAAAAAAAGATCAATTGAGTTGGTTCTGTAGAAGACAGAGCCTGTCGCCGGATCATCTACAGAAAGATCCGCCATATCGACAACAGAGGCAACAGAGTAGAAGGCATCCTCGTAGTCTGTTGATCCGTCGCTCACTACTGCCCTTTGAAAAACAAATGGATTACCATCAATAATAGATGACTCTATGATCTCAATAATCAGTCGGTGACCAGCCTGGTTTCCTGAGGTCGAGCTCGCTGCCTCCTCAGTGACCTGTTTGGTCCAGACGTAGGTAGATAGTGCCATATAATTAGGTCTTAATGACGGTTACAGTGTAGCTGGCAGACGTCACTGTGACGGATGATCCCGTTATGTTGAGGGCCCTGATCTTTACATTGTTTGTCGAGGCGACATAAGCAAAGTAAGAGATTCCAGCGATCGGCGCAGCAGGGAGACCTAAGATTACCGGATTTCCGACCGCTGCGCCTGCGACTGAAATGTTGGCACTGTCGGCATGAGACTGGCTGGAGACAGGTCCAATCGTTAAGGTTTGAGTTGCTGTAAATGCGAAATCCGCCAAGTCTGTCAGCGCTAGAGCTCTAAATGTGGGGTAGGCGTCGGCCCCAGAGACTGGACCCGCAAAGATGGTGGCATCGGCCTGATTGGTAGTCAGTGCGGCAGTCGAATTGAATTTTTGCCAATCAGATATAGAGAGATACCCAGCTGAACTATTTGACGCTACTGGCAGCGAAATCGTAGTGACACTTCCCGCCATGGACTTGGTCAGCGGAGAGGTAGCAATTAGGTTGGTTAGGATTCCACCAGTGGATGTTGTTGACAACGACTCCACGTAAGTCGCTGTGGCTGCATCCTGAGTAGCGGCAGTTGGAGCGCCAAGTCCGGTAATCTTATTGGATCCCATGGCGATTGGTCCTGCCATTGTTCCACCAGTAGATCTTGTCAGTCTGTCAGCTAGAGCTGCTGTCAGTCCGGTAGTGTCGCTCTGATTTAGCAGAGCGGTAAAGGTTGGCTTCTGAGTAAAGGTCTGAACCTGACTGTAGGTATTAGTTGTGTCCTTCCTTGCGTAAAGGGTGTCGCCAGATACTCGGTTTACTGGACGACCATCAACACTTCCGGTGTGGGCATTCGGCACAGTAACGGTACCGGTAAGTGCCATTGTTCCGGTTGAAGCAATTCCCCCTGTATCAAAATTAACAGTAAGTGTTGATCCAGAGGCAGTTGTAATGTTGCTGATTGGATGGGTCGTCATGTTGACTGTGCCACCAAATGTTCCTCCCAATAGTGCAAATGTTCCGGTTGGACCTACGCTCCAGGTAAAGTTGTTTCCGCCAGAGTCTGCGCCGCCGACAAATTGGTTGTAGCTAATATATACCCTATTACTTCCCGCACTGCTGTGAAGATATAGTGGTGCGCTTGCCCTCTGCTGATCGATTCCGTACTGTGTGCCAGTGATCAAGCCAACCCTGACCTGACCAGCAGTGATACCATTGGTATCAAAAGTCGTTCCAGCCTGAACGGCCATTGCCGTGCTGCTCCCCTTAACCCACAAAGATCCAACTGGTGACGCCGAGAAGTTAGGGAATAGCTCTGCTGGAGGAACGACACTGCTAGCGTTTAACGACGCATATCCACTAGGGGCACTCTTTTCATTCGTGGGCTGATAAGAAGAAAGATCCAGGACGGCATCTGAAATGATAAGGTTGGGACTCATTGTTGGTGATTATACAGATATTTGAGAATTGCTCTACTCAAATGACGCTTGCAGGAGCAATCATAATGTCGGCTCAAAGGTGGCTGACTTTTGCCAGATCAGAAAAAGCAGATCGTCATGGCGATTTTTTTTGATATATCGAAGGTCGACCAGTACGCTATGAAACCCTTCCGGTACTGCCGCAGATAGAGCCTTAGCATGTGCAGGATCTTGGACGTCCTCAACTGCAGCTATTCCTCCTGGAGCAAGGAGCTTTACATAATTTGCGCAGAAGGTGCATTGAGCATCGAGCTCGTGCAGACCATCATCAATAATGATGTTATAGTCTCCAATGGCCTCAAGTTTGTGAAAAACTTCCTCAGTGTAGGCGTCTCCTCTGATATGATGAATCCTTTCGCGTCCTTCGATGTAAGGTGGCTTAGGATTTATATCCACTCCCACGATACTGGCTTTTGTAAACCAATCTTCCCAGGCACGTAGAGAGCCGCCGTCTAACGTGCCAATCTCCAGGACTCGTCCATGGCTTTCCTTAAATTTAGCAAACAGCCGCTCATAAATAGGAATGTATGAGTGAACCGACATTTTATCAGTAGGGTGTCTTGCGGTAATACGCTCTAGGCTCATAGTATCAAATTAAAGTTATACCCTTGAAATTACAGAATTACAGAATTACAGAATTACTGGATTGAGAGTCATGCCGCGACTAGCAATTTTGATTCGCCAGTAGTTCTCGATAATGGCGAATACGCCCACAGGGGTATCACCTCGGTTAGTTTCGTGCTGGGAGACATGGCTGTTACCCTTGCGATCCCAATGATACGTTGGTTTTCCGTCGAAGTCGCGCCGATCAAAGTAAGAGCACCCGGCAATCCAGGTGTCGCTACCACACACAATATCGGGCGGAAACAGCTTAAAGCAAAGATCAACCTCGTCTGGTTTGAGTCTTTCAAAAAGTGTCACAGCCCATCCACGGAAGTGCATCGGATGCGTGCTATCCTCATAGTGGACCATATAATTCATGGAGCTGACAGAAAGAGGATCTGCTGTGCGGTCGACGCAAGTGTTCCAGAATCCGACGAGTTGTGAGATGTGGTCTGGCTCAAGGAGGTCGTCGTCATCTAAAATGGTCCAACAATCAGTACGGATAGCCTTCATATTTGCCATGTGCTGATACACTGGACGCAGGTAAGTATCTTGCTCATTGATAATTTCGATCCGCATCCTTGCCTCATCTGAGAGGCCTTTTATGATAAGTGGTGATGGATGTCGATTAAAGATCAGTAGTCTGCAGAGTGGGTAGTCCTGGGCCAGAAACGACTTGATGGTGTCGCCAATTTGATCTTGATGCCCACCGATTGTGTCCATGATTACGGTGACAGTGGGGTTGATGACATGTTTTCGAATGGGGGGCTTCGGCGGACCTACGGAGGTAGTTGCAGAATCGTGGCGATAAATATAGAGCGTCTCCGGAATGTGCTGCTCTCGAAGATTGCGTAATTGCCACAAAGGCTTAGCCCAGTTTATGTCCTCCCAATAGCTGGTGTGAGGGAACCGACTTTTAATGGCAACAGTTTTACGCCACGCACAAAGATGCCAAGCATTACGACGAACAGTGCCATCGCCCGGAAAGGCATCGTTCGGATTACCTAGCTTAAACTCAACTGTTGCATGGACTCCGTTAATTGTGGCATGCTGTTTAAAAGTAATGACATCAGGATCAAGAGCAGCGGCTTCGAGTATGCGCCCGATGTATTCAGGGGTCACAACGTCATCGTCATCCACAAAAGCAATATACTTTCCTCGAGCCATATCCATCAACTGATTTCGCTTCTCCCCGATACTGCAGACTTTTTCATCATCCCCCAAAATGCAATGCTCGACCTGCTGAGGGTCAACTCCGGAGTGAATCAGACTATCTTCGATAGACTTTCTTAGCCGTACCAACTCCGCAGAGCGACGAGGAATCGTAGGAGTCAATATGGAAAGCGTCGGATTCATCAGGGTATTTGTACCCATGATGACGGTGACGGTAGGGTTGATGACGGTGACGGTGGGTTTGATGACTTGATCGCTAGACATAACGGAACACTATACAGCATCGATCATTTCGCAACGTATAAATACCGAGCCCGCGCTGTGTCTATGATGACAGTGACGGTTGGATTGATGATACGAGTGCCCGGCATAGTACTTATGGTATCCGTGTTGTACTCGGCGCCAAGTTGCCCAAGTTCAACTTACTGCTTGTGATCTACAAATGCAGCACGAGCCGTGACCTAATCTTCGGCATGGAGCGCATATGCCGTGGTCACTCCGCCACACATACATCAATAGCCCGCTGACTTAATAGGCCATCCAAGACGGGAAGGTTCCACCGTGTTGTAATAACCACTTAGAGCTAGGGGGACTGGGAATTCCAGGATTGGCAAGCACCACCCAATTGGCGCCGTCGTTATAAAGCATGTCGCCGGTGCCTCCCGGTATCAAAGGACCAGTTGGACCAGTCGGACCTGTTGGACCAGTCGGACCAGTTGGGCCAATCGGACCTGTTGCTCCCATTACTCCTGTTGTTCCTGTTGGACCAGTTGGACCTGTGGGACCTGTGGGACCTGTGGGACCTGTCGGACCAGTTGGACCTGTCGGACCAGTTGGACCTGTGGGACCTGTGGGACCTGTTGTTCCTGTTGGACCAGTTGGACCTGTGGGACCAGTTGGACCTGTGGGACCTGTCGGACCTGTCGGACCAGTTGGACCTGTTGGACCTGTTGGACCTGTCGGGCCAGAGCATCCGACATAGTCTTGAACTTCCTCAGCGCCCAAGCGAGTAAGCATTCCAAAGCTATCGAAGGTTGCCTTTCTTCTAAAAATCTTGTTGGTGCATCCAGTTGCGCCGTACGCCTCTACCTTAACCACCCGCTCTCCACTGTAACTTACACCATCGGTTCTACTTCCAGCACCACCAGCAGCCGTATAACCAACAGGAGGCTTGGCCCTTTCCCAGACGTCCGTTTTTGCAACTTTTTCATCAGGATTCGGCGGCCCATCACCTGTTCCTCCCCAGACTGGCCCATTACCTGTAAGGCTTGCAAGCGTATTCCTTCCCATGTTATAGGGATCAACGCTAGTTCCGAACTCTGCCTCAATTGTGACAATCTTATCTGGTGGATTTTCAGCCTCTGCTTCTTCATGCGTTTCGTTCCCTGTGGGCGCTTCGTAGGGATTACACTTCCAGAAACTGATTTTATAATTGAGACTTGGCTGGTATGTAATTCCAGCTATGTCGTTAGTAAGGGTCCCCTGGCTGATAATCGTAGAAGTAGTGCCACCAGCAGGACTGAGGTCCTGCTCGACAGTTCGTACTATCGTCTTTTCACCATCATCATTGTTCCACTTAAGAACCGGAAGCTCTATGTCATCTCGGTCTACCCAAGCTGAAGATGTGTCAACGCAGGGGGGAGGCTCCCCGTTGTCCCCGAAACATCTTGGAATAATCCTAGTTTGGTCAGGAGGCGGAGTAGTAGCTGATGTTGCAATGGTACAGTTCCAGAACTGGAACACCTCCATGAAATTGCAATTATAGGCATTATAAGATCCATCAATTGCAACTATTGCACCATTCCTGGTAGTTTGATTCCCACCTGGATTTCTCCAGCGCAGTACGCCGCCGCTATCAACAAAAGCATCTCCTGACGGAACGCATACATTAATATTACCAGTAATCTTATAGCCGCACTCACTACTGTCGTCCCTACGTATCTTAATTGTGGGTTCGGATGTTCTGGGTTCCGGAGTGATGCTTACGGCTACAGATCCACTAAATGCAGGAATGCAAGGAAGCGGGAGCAGAGGAAAGTCCAGTCCAGCGTCCACATCCTCAACATCAATGATATCAGGAGTGACACAGTCCTGTGTTATTGGCGGCACGAAATTGCAATCTTGTTCGGTCATGAGCAGCCTCCTTTGGTTCCAATGGTATCTAGAAAGATCTGAACCGTACTGTCAAAGCTAACGATCTTAATTCCCTTTCCTGCCACGAACGTAATCTTTCCAGCACCATTAGGCGAGGCTCCGCTTATCGAGTAGATCAGGCCTCGACACTCGTCTCCGGGTCCATCACCCGGATACTCACCCAGCTCTCCGCGACCAGGTATAGCACTGACGTTGATTCTCTGATTGTTCTGTGTCACTTCAACATTATATCCACCACGCAACACGACGTCTCCCTCAAATAGTTCTGTAGTATCATTCGTGTGAAGTACGCCAATAAGATCCACTTGCTGACGATGAAGATCAACAATGGTGCAATTCTCGAGAGGAGCATTGCTTCCAAATAATATTTGATCTGAGACGGATAGATTAAGCCAAGCTTTGCTTATTGTTACAGTTATACCCGCAAGTGGTGCTGAAGTTCTGGAGTCAGCTACAGTGGCACTAGTTGTGTATGGAAACTCAGACTGACTAAAGGGCACATCAACCCTGGCGATGGCATTGGTGCCTAAACCAAAGAACAGCGAAGAGCTGGACGCTCCTGGATCCCAGGATGTTCCGGTGACGCTCGATCCACTGTAGGCCAGCAGAAAGCATCCTTCTGGTGCTGCCCTAGTAAAGCCCCGAACGTCTAGTAGTATATTGTCTGGCCAGGCCGCATCTGAGACGCAGTCCTCTAACAGAGGATATTTCCTCTGAGAGTTTTCGGTTAGGAATTCAAGATAGGCGTCAATCATTTAGCAATTGAGAAGGTAAGGGTATTACCAGATGGGACAATTTTCAATATTTGTCGTAAGCTCTCTGGAAACATTGGTCTATAATAGCCTCCAGCTTCTAGCCCAAACACGCCTTGGCTATTAGGGATCACAGTGTTGATGGTCCTTAGTGCCGCTCCTGTCGGTAACCTGGCACAATCAGTGACATCATCAATCAAACCGATAGCATCAATTCTAATGGTTTGTGTGCCCTCTTTGGTCATTACAATGCCAGGTCCCTCAACGAGGACAATTCTTCCGTAAAGCGTTTCATCGGAAACGGTTATAGACTGAAGGATAGTCTCTGGATACTGAAACACAACTGATCCCTCAAAGACAGCCCTGCCAGATGCAAAGGAAATAAGGCTCTCAGGCATCTGATCAAGTTCCCTGAGAGCGCTGATACCTGCAACTAAGAACCCACGGTTGATTCCAAAAGCATCAACAATGGGTACGGCTCCTCCATCAAGGTCGTCCACTGTAAACTCGAAGGTTCCAATGGTTTGGGTTCCAGAAACAATTGTCCCCATTATTCCACCACCGGTTCTCACGATGCTAATTAACTCAGCTGTATTGACTCCGTGAGGCAACCTAATCTGTGCGTCTGCAAACAGTCCATCGGGAATGCTCCATTGATAGGTAGAAGACAGAAGTGTGCACGATTCAGAAAATGGATACTTAGATGAGTCGTTGGCATCCCTCCATTCAACAATATTACTCATATTTAATCAACGTAGTTTGGTGGCAGCCTTCCAAGCGAATCAGGCAACTCGACCTGGGTGCAGAAGATCGTACCGGTAGCCAGTAGCGAAATCTTTAATATATGAACAATCTGCTCCGTAATCATATCGATAAATTCAATAGTAATGTTTCCATTCAGATCAGGAACTGCATCATTAATACTCAAAATAGGACGCCTGGAGCACAAGGCCTTATCAGGGACTGTAGCGCATGCTGGAGCAAAAGCGCTTAGGTCAGAGGCCGATAGTGATAGTGTGACATAAGTAATAATCTCGTCATCAGTATCCGTTCCGCTAGTGGTCTCCATGTTGAGATATCCGCCCGGAATTACGGTAGCCGCTCCAGTAATGGTCTTTGTGGCTGCCGAGGCCCTAATCGATGATACCGGAAAAGATGAGATCATGGTGAGGCACTTAGCCTCAATAATGCAGGACCCAGTAAACATGTTGCTGCCACTGTAAGAAGAAGCTGCACTTTTAAATCCATCACTGAGAAATGATCCAAAGGTGACGAAGCCCGCAACTCCATCGACTAAAGGATTGATGGGTTTACTTTTTAATCCCCTCTCGGTCTCAGGAAAAGCAGATGCGGTTGCCAGAGTTATATTGGTAGCCACTGATGCAAAAACTATAGTTATAATTTTTGGCGTGAGACAGACTGAGCTAATGTAAACCCCTTGTGGCTCATCAGGAACACACAGGAAAAGATCAACGAGAAGGTTGTCTGGAATGGCAAAGCCCGAGGTGGATACTCTAGGTGCGTCCTCCCGAATAGGAAACGATCGAAGATTGTTTCTAGATAGCCACTCTAGATGTTTAATTGCCATATCAATACGTCGTTAGGGTTGAGGCGTCACCGGTGCCAGATACATGGCCCGTTATTTTGTGAGCAAGCTTTCCGTAGAACAAGTGCTTACCAAATCTAGACACTGTCCTTAGTGTAACCTTGGCGTCTGGCAGTCTAATGTCACTTCCCAGTGTGAGGCGAATCACGGAGGAGGCTCCAGATGGAAACGGAAATACACCAGACTTCTGTTCTGGATAACCAACTCGAACTGGCACTCCCATTGCTGTAGTGATGTTCTTGGGAAATACCAGTGATCCTATGCCATTGGCTAGCAATGGTGCGATATTGCTAGCGTCTTCATTGACTGCCTCTTCGAACGTCGGAGGATTGCTGATTAGAGGACTAGGAGCAGTAATGATGACGGCTGAGATTGGCGAGTCCACTCCAACTGCCCCAGAGACCACGCCCTCGAATGTAACGGAGAGATAAGCGTACGCGGGATATGCGGCTAAATTCTGCACCGTAAATATCAGGCCATCGCTCTCAAGCATGAGATCTCGAGCAATCATGCCCTGGCTGACAATGATGTTTTTACGGTGAGTGGTTATGTAGTCGATTCCCAGAGCGTAGGCCATCGCCGCATCGGCCTGTGTCGAAGCGAGAGTCTCACACTGAACCCTGATATTGTTGCTTCTTCTGGAAATAGAGGCAGACATCTTGCTGTAAGAAGAGCACGGACAGCACGGTGCACAGTCACTTTCCACCTGCAGCGTGTTGTCGATTGGCCTTCCATCGAACACTGGAGTGAACACTCTAAGGCAGTCTTCTGCGCTTAAATTGATATTGCCAAACTCGTCAGGTGTAACCCCATTAATGCTAGTGATCGGTAGTGACGTTGTCTCTTCTTCTAGCGGTAAGTACCCAAGACCGAGCCCAGCTCCGGCCTCGATCAGTATCCCTCCATCATCGGTAAAAGTGTTCTGATCCCGATCAATGCTCAGGCCAACATTGTACCCACCAATCAAAGATTGTGAAATATCTAGTGGCCAGACTCCTCCACGCGGATCGCTCTCTCCATCAATAAGCATTCTACGAAATGGAGACGGCCCTGGTAAGACGGCTGATGTCTCAATGACTGAATCAGCAATTGTATAATTCTCAGTCCAATTTCCACCCCCGCCCCATGAGGGGTCGTCCCAGAGAGGTCCTGGTGTAAACAAGCAAACAGTCTGTCCACTTCCTAAGACGGTCTTCTTGAATTTTCGTGGAGCTCCAAGGTCAGTCCGATCGATGGTTCCATCGAGAACCACTCCAGCATCATTGCTAAACTCTAAGAAGTAAGTATCTGCCGTAGAATTATAAGTAATCTCGGAGATGTACACATTAACTTCCTGATTGGCGCTAAGGAACAGCCTCAGAGAAACAATGAAGTCTAGTGGTATCGGGGCAGCGTCGGCAGTCGACGACCTGAACGGATAGGACCGCTCCGAGTTCTCATTGAGATATTCACCTGTATTTGGCATTAGCGTGACTTTCTATATTCGATCATGTCGATTACAGTTTTAGCATTATGATGTGATACGCACAAGGTTTGAAGATTAGACAGATCAAAGAATTCATGCTTTCCGCCGCTTTTCCAGAGTGGGAGAATATGATCTGCCTCCCATGGCTTATCTGTTGAGTTGCACTTCACGCCGCATACAGCGCAAATCTTCTTGTCTCTTTTCCTGAGGGCCTTTCGGGCAAACCCTGGTCGGGTGGCTATCATATAGATAGCCGAGCACTCTGGGTGCCAGAGTCTGCGCTTGTTGATGTTACCGTCTTTACCCAGGATCTGGAGTCCACACCAGCGACATGTTCCAAATTCACGCCAGCTCATACTTTTGGGCAATGTGATTTTAGCCCTCATGGCCTAAAATAATACTGGCTCTTTAAGTGAGTTATTCCAAACACATAAAGGCTTTGCCTTCTTTTAAGATTATATGATGAACAAGAAGTGCATAGGCTCTCACTCATCATCCTTCCACCTTTCTTCGTCATCAGCATCTGCGTCGTAGCCAGGTTTCCAGTCCTCGCCGTCGTAGTCCTTGGCCCGGTTCTCCTCTTGCTCTGCTCGAAGTTCAGCCATGCAGTCATGGCAGTGCATCTTATTTTCCTTCTTGGCCTTAATTGCCCCAACCCAAACCCTGACTGGCGAACATAGCTTTTTGTCTTTTAGCTCTCCGCACCGATGGCAGATTATTTGGCTCATACATTAGGAGGGTAGGTTTCCAATGAGGTTTACAATCATCGAAGTCTGATTGCTCTGAACTAACGAAATTTGACTTCTGATAATCTGTAGTTGAGCCTCTACTTCCCTCTGTGCGCTCATCAGCTCCTCCAGTTCGGTACAGCTACAGCACGAGGACGCACAGGTATCCTTAATTGAGATTCCATTGGTTACCTCCACAATATCGATACAGTCGCTGCCCTCTATCTTAAAGTTTCCAGAAACATCCGGTGGAATTCCATTAATCGTAAGAATTGGATCTCCAGCAGCGGGCAGCTGCTCACAGCTATCTGGAGCTAGTAGGTTTAGTCCATCAATGGCATCGATAGCAATGGTATCCAGCCCAACATAGCGCAGTCTGATGTTTCGACCGGCACGCAATTTGATGACGTCAGTAAATTGCCCAAGAGAAGTTGCCCCATTAAACATCTCCAGATACTTGACCTGTGCAACTGAAATGAACAAGCAGTCAGCCTCAAACGCTGTGCTATCTGAGCTGAAGTTAAACACCCCTCCCAGGTCTTGCTGAGTATTGACGATTGATCCAATGGTGATTGATCCAGTTACGGCCTCATCCTCACCAGACGCAGTGATGGAGTATGATGTGTTTTCTACGTGAGTTGACGGAGCGGTGATTCGGCAAATAGTTCGGACAACTCCAGACAAAGGAGCAAAAGACAGATCGATCGACACAAGGTCTGGTAAACTGATGACCTTAGAGATGTAAAAAGTACCAGTGACGTAGTCCGGAGTCGCATTGATAGCAGCAGATACCAATAGGCTATCCGGCAGATTGATCACTCCAGTTGTATCCAGTCTGGTTCCAACCTGTGATAGTGGGAAGGCTCGAACAGAATTAGCTACTAGGAATTCAGGAAACTGAAAATTTCCAGCCATACATTATGCAATTACCCAACGAAGACCGGCAAACCCAATATCACCAGCGTAATTATCTGTACCCGATCCTCCATCATTAGTTACTCTGGTGATGGTTACAGCAATGATGTCTCCATCCTTAAGGGTAGCTCCTGTGTCTATTGCAACCAAGGAAGATGGGTAGTCAGCTGCAATGGTTGTCGCGGTGATTTCATCACCTTGCACCTCATTACTCAGAACATTAAGTGCCGAATAGCCAGTGGCTAAGAGCACTGTCCAGTATTGGACCGCGAAAGCGTTTCCCTCGACGAAGGTGCCGACATTGAATCCTGGTCTGACAGCATGATACACCGCCTTGAATATGGCCGTTCTGTCAGCAGTGGCACTGACTGAGCCGAGCACTTGCGTCGAGACTGTTAGGCCACCCATGGTAACGCCTGTGATTGGTATCTTGAAGCTGGCTGTAATGCCACTTGCGGTTCTACTTGGTGGTGGGAATGAGACGTATGGAAAGAAAGAACCCTTTTCTTCCTTGGCGTTACGAAGGGCAATTGATGAGATTTCTCCCTCAAGATTGACATCCATTCTGCTGACCCTGACCTTACCAGTAAACCTGGATGAGTTTGGGATAAGTGATGAAGACAGTCTCTCGAGTGCGATTCCAGAGCCAGCCACAAGCTCAGTGACAATTGGTCCGGTTAGGAACGTCAGCCCGTCTACGCCGACAAGAGCAAGATCTTTAGATTCAGTAACATCGGTATCAACCTGTAGGCTAAGATTTAGATCGATACTTAGAGGTCCATCTTCTGCGGGCTCTCCAGTTGGGCACTTGGCAATAACCAAGGCAGGAGTGTTACTCCTCAGGCTCTGAACGCCCGCTGCGACATTTGAAGTCGTGGCCCTTGAAAAGTGGATCTTCAGAGAGCGAGCGTTGTTATCCACCATACCAACACCGTCAGCTCTGTAGTCTGATGGCCAAGGCGCATAGTCATCGCTTGGGATCCACCAGATTCCGGCCAGGCTGATGATAAAGTCCTCCCCCCGCTGCAGGCTAATTCCATTCGACTCGATGATTGCACTGGAGAGTGGTAGTGGCGGAAAGGCCATATCGAGTAACTTCTGCCCCTCGATGACGTACCGATAGACTGCTCCTACTGGGGAGTTGATGTCTAGAGTGTTTACATTTGTCCAGCCATGTAGATCGTTAGGCAGAAAGAATTTAAACTTATCAGTAGCATTTGGAATTAATGACTCAGCATCAGCCGAGAGGCTTGTTCCGCTGCCATAGACTCCGTCATTACGCAAGAAGGCGACTTCGAGTCCGGTAGTACCAATAGAGATATATTCTCCGTACTGCGGCCATAGCTGGTCGGTGATTACGGTGTCATTGTAGACCCCAGCGCTCTGAGGATTGTTATAGTCAATGCCGTCACTGATAACTACAGCTGAGAACCTTCCAGCCGACGATCGATAAATTTCAACCCTACAGTCAGTTGGTACGACCGCTCCAGTCCATCTGATAGTGGCAATGATCAGTGGCGGGCTAGTGTTGGTGTTTCGGTTGAAGTAATCAACGAACTTTGTCCCACCAGCCACAAACTGAAACCATCCTGTCTCGTCATAGTTCTGACTAGCCGATGGAATTGAATCTAGATCAAAGGCATAATGGAAGTGACTCTCTTGAAAGCTTTTATGATTAGGATTAAAGAAGAAGTTGGTGCTATTGAAGTTTCCAATATGCACAGTCGGGGCGGCGGGGACACGGGAGATCTTACCGGCAATCTTACGGGACAGATAGTATGCTCCTGGGGTCAGAGAGAATTCAGCGGTATCCAGGAGTTCCAGAAAATCGATTGCATAGTCCATCAGGGTTCCTGAGACCAGAATTTGTCCAAAGAGCAGAACATCACCAAATCCAGCTGAGAGACTTAGTATCATCCCTGTTGCGAACGAGCGATCAGTTGGGACCGGCTCACCGTCCACCTCAGTGTACTCAGCTAGTGCTGGGGCCCACGACTCAGAGACAGTGTCAAAGTAAACAATATCATAAAGTGCCGCGCTAGAGTGAATTGCAACTCCAGCCTTAACTACTCTACCGCTGGTTAGGTTAAGGTTCTGAATCTGACCGTAAAGAAACTCCTCTCTTGAGGTCTGATCCTGAATCGCTCGATTAGCAACCTGAGCATTTACACTCTCGCCGTCCACAATGGGACGGACGCTTGTTTTCCAGTATTGAGGACTTGCCATTATGAGATGCTTACAGACCAGAAGATGGTTGGCTGGGAGCCAGCAACAGTGGTCAAGGGTGTCACAAGATTAACTCGAGAAAAGATTCTGTCCTGCGATGGAAAGGATGGATTCGCAGCAGAGACTAGTGCGGCAGCAAACACAATACTTGGCGAGGGAGACGCGCCGGAACCAAACTCATTGCCTTGCGGGCTCTCTCCGTGCATTGACTCTGACGCTGCGGCTGTGGCCGTTAAATAGATGCCATTAGCCGCATAGTTAGAAGAATTGGAGGGAGACCTAAATAGTCTTGGAGCGGTGATGATCGGAACGCGAAGCCAGTCATAGTAATCAGCACCATCCACTTCGTCATAAAACCAACTTCCGCCCATGGTCCTGTCTAGAGGCGGAGCGGCTGGAGTGGTATCACCATCATTCGAGTAATGAAAGTACATGTGAGATAGGGCGGCACTTTGATCCCCACTGAGAAGTGAAGCAATGATGTCGGCGCCCTGGTACATGACCATATTACGCTGGGTTGATACCGGAGAGAATATTCCGGTCTTGTCGTTTGTATGACCGGCGAGGACAGTGCAATCTAAGTTCATGAATGGATTTAACAGGTAGGTTCGAGACGAGCTGTAACACTTTCAGCATAAACTGAAGCGCCCCCAAGGTCAACCGTATCGACGAGGATTGAGGGAGAGATTCCAAGGGAGATAGCCTCTGGTGTCTTAGTGAGTAACTCTCCTGTCTCTGAGTCTCGATTTTCCCAGAATCCTTGAGTAGTAGCGTCAAAGCTGGCAGTGTCATTGATAAACAAAGATCTGCCATCAACAAACTCCAGTTGTTCGATTTCTGGGGCCGTCTCGGAGTCTGAGACTAGGGAATACGAGTCCTCTATGTTAATGTTGATTAAGACAATAATGGTGCAGAACGACGGGATGGTCTGACGAAGAAGTCGCAACATAGAGGCAACATCACTAGTAATGTCTTCGTTGATTTTGACGATTATGAGGCTGTCTCCGATCAGATCGTTGAGTATCTGCATGGGATTGACATACAGGTCTTGATCGTAATCTGGGTCACCGTTTCCATCAACTAGATTGGCGCCTGTCCACAGGATCTCGGCAAGGAACTCATCAGATGCAATGCCCAGCTCTTTGGTTTTATCCCAGAAGGCTTCTATTCCAGACTCAGTTCCAGCCAAATAAAATCTGCAAAGCTGTCGACTAACTCCATTAATAGAGATAGTTCCGTCTAGTGTTACCGGATACTCTTGATTCAAGAATCCAAGGGGCGGCACTCCTGCCAACATAAGCCCCTTATCAACTGTGATTCCATCAATGCCGTTCCACCACAGAGGGCTGGATACCCGATCGATCACTTCGGTGGCCGTGGTCAATGGACTTCCTGCGGTCAGTGTAGCTCCGACAATGACAGAGTCACGGAGCGTCAAGCTGGGAGTTACGCTGTATGCCGCCTTATCAGTGATTACGATCTGTGCTGTTCCTAGGCGCTCGATTGACATTACGGTCTCTGAGGCTTCAGCGGTTACAGGGAATCCGCACGCAACTGCCACAAAACTGTCGAGCCTGGCGATAGATGGGCCGCCTGAATATAGAGCAAAGATTGACTTCAGAGCCGCCTTGAGAGCTGGACCTTTGACTGACTTTCCAAAGAAAAGGTGGCCAAAACTTCTATACAGCTGGAGCTTCTCGATATGAACGTTCGTTGCCCATAGCACGATCTCTGAGTCAGCTGAGCCATTGCTGGTAGCCGTCGTCCTCTTGGCGATCAAATCGTTATTAAAAATGTCCTCCTTGAATACAATGACACCATCCTGAAAGACATAGTCTAACCCATTAATCAGAATTACGCTGGGGTTGTGCAGTCGATTGAGAATAGTCGTTCCTGCATCAACTAAGTCATCCGGCAGATCGGCGTAGTAAACTGGAGCCAGTGCTGCCTTTCGTCCAAAATCTAGAGTAGTGCCCTCTTTGAACGTTCTTCCTGCAGGCTGTGGACCGAAAACGGCATTTTCTCCGAATTTAAGCGGCCTTATGCCTGCTGAGAACTCAGACTGTCGAATGAAGATTGGATAAACTAGCTCAGTGTGGAATGGATCGATGTCCCTTACTGATACGGAGTTAACTGTTTCTGCGAAGTCCTGATAGTGTTGAGATAGCTGACGGGCATAGGCGTCACCAATACCGATCACCATCTCTGGATCAGAAAACATCTGAAACCAGAAACTAGAAAGATAATTGGAAAAGTTGATTCCGTCAGTAAAATCACCAGCCATATTAGGAGAGGATAACGCTTATCGGAATGTCGTCAATGGAAACGTAGAAAGCCACAGTCCTCGGGACAACCTGGATGTCTGGGCGTGACGGAGCGGTCAAGATGCTCTCACTCGTTAGGTTGATCGAACTGCCATCTGGACAGAAGATCCTACCGTTTACTCTGATTGGCAAAATTACATTGTTCACTCCACTCACTGAGCGAATTGCCATCACGATACCATCAATGAATAGCGACTCTCCCATTGGAATGTTGTTGATATAAGAGAAGATTGCCGTTCTGATGGCTTCCTCGTCAGTTCCGTCTTCAGCGTTGACAGTAATTGGTGACAACCAAACCAAACAGGGAACCGAAGCTCTCACTAAGTAATCCACACCGGCAGCCCTGGTATCTGGATCATCAATAAAATCTTGGATCTTGTCAATTTGTGGAATTCCAATAGTTTCAACTGACACTGAGAACTCCTCGCCGACAACTGGGAATGCCTGGCCAGCTTCTGGGTCGATTACGAAGACTACCTCTGTAGATTGATACTTTCCAAAGGCTCCTTGTGACACTGAAGCGTTTTTATGGCCAGATGTTGTAATAGACTTGGTCTGGCTAGTGACCCCGTAGGTTCCAAGCAACCCTGCTCTTTCGGATGCCCTGACAGAAGCGACAAAGAAGTGTCCAGGGTGATCAGTCTCAGCAACTGTGCAGCTACAAGTGCCTCTTCCCGTGCCACTAACGCTGTTGAGTGTAGCGATTACGTCAGTAGAAACAGAAACGGCCGCTAAAGACGTTCTGACCCACACATCGGCAAATCCACCGCTCTTGATCGGCAGGATCGTTCCTGATCCTCTTAGCAGGGCAGCGTCGCCGTACCCCTGAACGCTTACATCTATCACAGAAGTGAATGCGCTTCTTAGTTCAGAGGACAGAGAAACCTTAGATACCCGGTTCTTTGCTGAGATGGCCTCAGGGATTCGAGCAATCAGTTCGTCATTGGTCTCCTCATTGATAGCCCCAGTAAATGCCCCAAAACTGTAGGCCGAAATAAAGTTTGGAACAGGAACGTCTGGTACTAGCTCTACGTTGTCGGCAAGTTGCGAGTCCACGCCAACCTCTGAGGCGATCAATGGAAGAATGAAGTAAAATTGGTCATTCTGTGAGTCAGCTGGACGTAGCTGCAGGTTACCCTCAGATTGACCAGATGTTACTAGATAGTCAGCATCGGGATAAAACTTGGCTCCAGAGGCTGAGGTGAATCCTTCAGTGGCCAGTATTGAGTACGCGACGTCTTGACTAACGTCGATCTTTACCGATCCCGTGGCGACCACTCCAGATCTTCTAGTAATACTGTAATTTGAAAGAATAGCGTCTACAACATCGTTACTAGCCAGCTCAGGGTTCTCTTGCACGCCCTTGAGGCTCTGCGTCGCCTGGATAGCAAGGCTCATGGCTCGGTTATTTAGATACTCAATGGCACCGGGGCGTGCCTGTAGGTCATATAGGCTGGTCGTTGGTGAAACGTCCAGTGAAGGGTGTCGTGCAGAAATAGACTCTGCAATAAGTGCTTCAGATCTAGCGATTTCTTCGTCTGTAAAGGAGAGATCGTTCAGGTTGATGCCTGGAACAAAAGAGAGAGAGTCGATGATGGCCATATTAATTACTCCAGACTACAGGCAGCAGAAATAAGACGGAATCGCCGCCTCTTGTTTTTAGCTCTACCGTCATACTGAATGATCCCCTCATTGCTGAGTACTTTGTCATCTCAACAGAGAGGATGCGCTCATCGTCAGGCGACGATTCTGGTTCGTTGCTGCTCATGAAATCCATGACGCCAAGTGATTCACCAGCGAATAAGTGGAGTAGGTCGACGTCGTACTTCACCGCGCCATTCTGGATACGCTGCATGAAGTTACTGCCAAGGTCTGGATTTCCTCGATACTTGCCGAGTGGTGTAAGTAGAATTCTAGCAAAGTTTTGCGCCACCTTTGACGGACCGGCTATGGCACGAGAGTACGGAGCGCCAGCAGACACTTTGTTACCGTTGACGGTAAGCTCAGGATAGAGACTTAGGTCTACTTTTCGACCCGTGTAGTTTTTGGACGTTCCAGTGATGGCCATATTATGATGATACTGATCTAATCATGGCTGCATAGCTACCGAAGAACGCACTGGGCATCTGCTTGGATAAAGCTGCTGAGCGATAGTTATCCAGTCGACTGCAATAGCTAGCGCGTACGTCACGTTCCAAGCCAGCCATAAATTCGGTCGGGCTCTTGTTGGCAATTCGATCTTTAATCGGATAGACCTTTCCATCTATCTTCTTAAGTTCCAAGACGTACTCACTTCGATCAAACAAATCGAAGATCTCGGTCATTGAAGTCTCTTTCTCGAAAAAGTCCTCGTCATCGCTCTTACCCTGAAGAGCTGATCCTCTAGAGCCAAACGACACTCCCAGTCGGCTAATTAGCTTATGAACTGCCTGTATAGAATTTTTAGCCATTATTCTTCTCCTAGTGCCATTTCGCCTAGTCCAAGCTCTCTGTCTAGTTTAGGATTCGCCCTAGACGCTTGAGATGCATTTACGCCATCAAGTATTCTCTTGGAAATCTCTCCAGCTCTACGGTTTAAATAATCTGGGTTCATTCCAAGTTTAGCAGCAGCCGCTTCAGTCCCAAGCATTGGTCGCCCATTGCGTCCAAGCTTGTAGTCCATGATCAACTTGCCAGTTGAGTCCAGGTCGTGATAAACATAATTGGTCCACATACCTACTCTTGGATCTTCCTCTTCTTGACTGGGTAGGTAATCAAGCTGACTCTCGGCAACCTCACCGCTAGCTGCAAGTCTCATCTTGGATAGAGTTTTACGATCAACTAAGAGGCGATCTCTGAGCTCATCGTCTGATGGTTCACGGTTGTTGATCTCTGTTAGATCACGAACAGCACCGAGGTACTCAGATGTGCGATCCCGCTCTAGACGGCTCTTGCGAACGGCAGGGCCAACGTCACTGGCGAATCTTCCCAGAGACTTTAGGTGACCGTAAATGTGCGTTGGTAGTGATGCCCCACGCTCAGGATCAAAGGTCTTGATTGCCCCAATAGCCAGTCGCTTAGCTTCACCACCAAGAATGGCTGAGTTGTACTTTGGAAACTTAGACACTGATTTATTGATGATCGGCCTTACAGAGTTTAGCACCTTAGCCATGGACTCAGGGCCAGGCTTGCGCTTCCAATTCTGCCACTGGCCTAGGGCGTCCTGATGCGGCATGGCTCCTACTTCGGCAGCATGCTGTTCGGGATCTACTTCAGATTCGATTTCAAGAGACTCGGGCACAGATAGACTCTATCAGAGGTGAATTAGTCAAGCCAACACAAACGCCTTAACGTCTGAAAAAATGGGATGAGAAGTAATATTCAGGGCTGATGTCACATTGCTGACATTCCTAAGGGTCAGAGTAGTGGACATAGATTTGCTCCCTACATCAATACGATGCATGACGGAGGATACGTATCCAGAGAATGTTGATGCATCTCTAATCTCTTTTTTACTTAGGGCTATAGCGCCACTGTACGGTTGAACCCAGACAGTGGTACCTGGGGTTACATTGGGCAGTAGTGGACCAGAGAACGTCATGCTTTTCCACTTGTTCCTCTCATTATTGTAGGTGGCTTGGGCGAAGTCCTTGTAGATCTGACTGACTTCGGCTGCATCAGACGGCCTGGGAACGGATCCAGATGGCTTCGGAGATGGGTTGGTTGGGGAGATCGGGATAGGAGGTCCACCTCCAGGGTATATCCTGGTGGCATCATTAAGTGGACTAAGCCATGGCGGCAGATTAATTACTACAGTTCCACCATCCGGGTCGGTCGGTGGATCTGGGTAGCTATAGGTGGCCAGCAACGAGACAGACGACCCACCCTCTGGCGATCTGTGATCTTGATTTAGTAGTCTAACTTCTTTGACGTTTCTGCCAAAGGACGAGGACTGATCCATGCTATAAATCTGATTAGAGTAAAAATAATTTTTCTCAGGTGGCTCAAAGTTTGTTACGTCAGCTGACACCAGTGTGTCTCCATTGTGATCACAGATTACGTAGAGTCCGAATTGACCAAGAATATTGACAATAGAATTCCACAAACTGGACTGAGTCCGAAATGACCCCTCCACCTCATTGTTCACAGCAGTATTGATTGAATGCTCTATCCTAAAAGGAACCCTTGTTAGTGCACCATTTAGACACTTGATCGATCCTAGGAGGGCAATTGTACGAGCGTAACTTATTGTCTTGCTAGCGCCTCCAAGGCCTTGGGTGTTGGTAGTAGTGTTTCTGAACGTCAGCGTCTTAATGATTCCATCGATGATTTGCTTTGGAAGCGGCGCCGAACTGTTACCGCTATAGTACCAATTATTAACCGTGCCCGGTTTGCTTCCGTCACCACTTGGTTTGGTTGTATACGAGTAATCCATTTTACCATGAGAGTGCATTCCAGGAGCCAACAGTCTCATTGTGTCCATGTCCCTTGCTGGGTGTACCAAGCTGACTCCAGCCTCAATCGATCGTCCAGTTATCCTTCCAGCTCGTCCTGAGATGTAACCAGTAAAAATATCGTACTCTTTGCCCGCAGAGCCCACCTTAACCTGGTATAGTTTGGTGGTGGCGTCATCTGGAATGTCACCGAGAAACTCAATAGGAATTCCGACCCTGCATGTTGGAATAGATCCTACGACAAAAGATCCCGAAAACGAGGTGATAGGAATTCCACTGCCACCACCCTTGGGTACCAGCCTTCCACTTGGGATAACTAAGTTACCTGCTGATCCAATAATTACCATACTTAGAAGCTGTAAGCGTAAGCAGTGAGTGCGGCTGCAACTGTAAGATCCGGCCTACTATCGCTCTCGAAGTAATCTAGGCACTTTTGCGACAGGGCTTCGTTATTAGGGATAAACATCAGACTTCTTGTTCTACTGGATAACTGAAGGTCCTTAGCTAGGTCAATAATACTGTAGCTTATAGGGAGAGTTGCGGTGACTGTGGCTAGAAATCCAGAAGGTACGGCGCTTACGTTCAGTAGCTGCCCAATTAGCGACCCCTCCAGGTTAATGGAGAACACAGAACTAGATCCCTCATTAAAAGTTATAGTTTTAGTCGTTGGGATCCCAGCGGCTGGATTTAAAATGGTTACTGATGATGAGCTGGCGTAGCTGATTATCCAGTCCTCAGAAAATACTCCACTGCGATTGTTTGGTAGTATCTGTCCGCGCACGGTTAGTGAGCTGGCACTTGTCAGTGGGTTGATAGTAATCTGGGATCCGAACTCTTGAGCTGCGTTGACAGGATCAGAGAGTAGTGATCGTGAATCCAGAGCGTCGATGTCGCTGGCAAATGGTGAATTCATGACAATGCGCGTCAACGCTGTGGAGATGAAGTTGCCGTACTTTCTGCTGATTTTTTCTGGAAAAATCAGGTTGCGAACAGCGCTCTGATTTTTAGTCAGAGTCTTGGGCATAAACGACGCCTCAATAAGTTCTTCTCCCTCTGCATCTGGAGATGACGCTAGGTTGAGCAGTAATGTCCTAAGGTGATTTACCATGTTCGTATTGCCTTATAGGGAGCCAGTTGACAACCCACCAGTTGACAACCCGCCTCCACTACCCTTGGCTCCTGCTGGAATCACAGAGAATCCAAGGCTGAAGCTTCCCGTGTTATAGGCAGATGACTCAACGAGAATGGATAGATTCTCTAAGTAGCACTTGAATGCACTCTGGCCTCCAATCGTACATGTAACGGACGATTTTTTGGCAAACGCATTGTTACCGCTGTAATATCCATTTATACGGGAGATTCCCGCCGATGAAGGTCCATTGCAGCCTCCAAAGAATATCATGCCTCCCACCTGAATTCGTCCCATGGCCTCTCCAAAGGCGTACGAGTAGATTTCTTGCGACAATGTCTTCTGGTGCTGCATGTCCTGACCTCGATCCAGCTTGAAGTTAGTAGCGATCATTTTGTCTCCAAAATCCAGTCCACTAACCGTTAGGAACGAAGGCTGACGCACGGAGGACTTAACTAGTGCTCCAGGAGTTGATCTATAAATGTTGGCCATAAGTTTTACTGCTGGGGGTTTACCTTCGTCAGAGGCATATCAGTGCCATTGAGGATGGCATATAATATCTTCGCAAGTAGATTGATCATTTGTTTGAGGGGATCTAAAAGGACATCTGTTTCATTTGCCTCTGATCTATTTTTCTTATCTTCGGCCGCTTTAGCCGCATCATCTATGGTTGCTTTGGGGGACTACCTCCGGTGTCACAGGCATCGCCGTGCCATTGAGGATGGCATATAATATCTTCGCAAGTAGCTCGAGCATTTGCTTGAGGGGATCTAAAAGGACATTTGTTCCATCTGCCTCTGATTTATTTTTCGCCTCTTCGGCTGCTCTAGACGCATCATCTACTTTGGCTTGAGCGTCCGCGTCGTTCAATCCACCAGCTTGAGCTAATATCTCAGCTTTAATCGCATCAGCCTCTACATATGATTTTCCTTGAGCTAGTGCATCTGCCCTGGCCTTTTCAGCCTTATCTGAGACTTGCTCTAATTCTCCACCAGGCTTCATGCTTTCCATTAACCCAGCTAGTTGCTTAGAGTCAGCGACAACACCGGACTTATCGAGCGCTGCTCTAGCAGCGGCCTCGCCACCGTTCACACCACCAGCATCAATAAAATCCTTGGTGAATTTGATTAAATCTTTAACGCCCAGTTCACTAGCGATGCCTCCCATGCGCCTATTTAGGACAAGTGCCACGTTCGATTCCTTGTCCCGCTTGGCCTGGTCTGCTTTTCGCCTTGCGATCCCATCGACACTAGTTTCATTAGCTTGCGCCTGGAAGATCGCTCTTTCGCCGTCACCGTTCATACGGGACTGTATGTCAACAGAGCTGGTAGCCATCTGGCCTGAGAGCGCTGCTGCCTCTGCTGGGCTTACTCCTCCAGCCATCAAGGCTTTCTCGATCTCTTTTTGGCTCCCGAAGTCCTTGACGTTGGCTAGCATGGATCCAAGGTCAGCAGAACTTTTGATACTTGCGTTGGGACCACCCATCCTTGCGAAGATCTGATTGACGTGATCCTCTCTGACAGAGAAGGAGGCGCCCTGACCATTTGGCCTTATGTGCCTATTACCCTTGGCAGCTATGTCAGAATTCATGTTATTGGCCAATGAATCTGTCATCTCAAATCCTGACACACCCTTGATATCACGAATTATAGCTTCGGCCTCATCTGACTTGCCTTCATTGAGTAGGGCCTCAACCTTCCTCATCTGGGTGGATACTGAGACTCCGTTGGCCGTCTTGACCGCAGCCCTCTGTGCGGGAGATAGGTTGTCGTAAATTGCTCCAACGGCCCGAGCCTGATTATAAAGATTACTCCCCTGAGACCTAGCCTCAATAGCAGCAGTGGCGGCCATTGCAACGTCCTTGTTGGCGTTTAGTCCACCGATGCCTCCCTTGCTCTGCGCTGCATCCATTACGGCCTGGCCGGATAGTGCGGCTCCAATAATAGAATCTGCCGAGGCCGCTCCGCCTAGACCCATCTGTTTGTATACGCCCTGCTGCATAGCGACGTACTCAGTGAAGGCCTTGGCGTTGATATCCATGGCCCTAGCTGCAGTTTGAATCTTAGCCAAGAATGCAGTGGCTTTATCAGGGGTCACGTTGGCTAGACCGCCCATTGCTGAATCTAGCAGTTGGTTGATCTGATCAGCGCTAGTATTCTGTCCGAAGGCCTGCTTGCCCATTCTGACCTTAGCGTTCTGAGCGGCAGCCATTTCGCCAATTTCTCCATTTCTTACGGCATCAGCGAGTCCCTGTCTTCCACCGGAGACGTTTCCATAACGAATGCCGCTGTCTAGGTTATTTGCTGACTCCTGGAGATTAAAACCGAACGATCGAGTGTAACTGTGAGTGGGCGCAATATATCCGGGTTCCTCACTGTCGCCGAATCCTCCAATGCCAAATTGCCTACGCATCTGATCGACGGCGCTAGTAGCCGCCTTATACTGGTCTGCTGGGTCAGTGCTATTACTTAGTGAGCGCCCCTGCCTGGAGGCAAGGAGGTTAGACGCCTGATAGGACGATCCTCCATAGGTAACTCCAGCCATCTCCTGAAGAGTTTGAGCCAATCTGCTTTTCCCAAGATTGCTATTGCCTAAAGCACCACCCTTGTCGAGTTCGGCGCTCATGTTGTCGCGCATGGCCCGGCTTCGTGCATTACTCTCTAGGAAGTCTGAATCTCCACCTTCGTATCCATTAAACGGACGAATCGGAAATCCGCCCATAGACTTCTGAAGCGCCATGTTAGCAAACGTGCCGAGCAGACCGAACTGACTCATGTCCATTCCGCCAGCTGGCGCAAATCCCTGTCCAGGTGAGTACTGCATTCCCCTGTTCCTGGAGTCTTGGAAGAATCTTTGTGAGGGAGATGGATTCCCAAACATTTCGTTTGGAAATGATGGAGGTGCACCATAAGGGCTAAACTGCTCTTCTTGGTATCCGGGATTGTATCCTTGAGGCATAATCGAGGGCTATTATACTTTAGAAGTCCCCGCCACAGGAAGATGATTCATGGCCTCGCTCCAATTGATTGACTTGAGCTGCTTCATAAAATCAGCCCTCTTCTGCTCTTCAGACGCCTGACTCCTCTCATCGTCATCTCCGAAGTTGAAGCTAACATACGGTAAAGCTGCCTGGATGTATTCATGGTAAACTCCAATTCTGAAGTCGATACTACCATCGGATCGAGAGTACAGATCAAATCGGGCCTGAGAGACGCGCAGGTTATTTTCCCATTCGAGTCCAGACAAAATCATTTCCCTACGAGCTGTTTCCATCTCGTCTGTCATTCTGTCCGACCCCGGTATCCTACTGTCTGTCCGAATCGCCGTCTGTCGAATCAGGAATCGGCGTCGGACTTCGAAAAATCCGGCGTAGCTAATCTGCAGAGCCTTGAAACCTTATCGTCGAACTGCGCCATCAGTGTAATCAGAATGTACAACTTTGGCTCTAACATGGACTCTAGGACGCTCTCTTCGACATACTTGCGAAGGTCAGTACCTTTGGTAATTGGCTTCTGAGGAACGCCGTCCAGCTCACATAATTCAAAGCATAGATTGTAAACGTTTAGACGATTTACGTACTGACCATCAGTATGAGTATACTCGTCCTCAAAGTCCTTCCTGATCTGCTCAATAATCATATCTTCCTCCCACTTTACTTTTGTTCGGAAGGTGACTTTCAGTTTACCTTTGTATCTCTCGATGACTTCCCTGAATGGGGTTCCGCCACACAGAGACTCAGCAAAAAGGTCTTTGTCACGCTCAGTGATTAGCATCTCTGGAACCCTGAAGGTCTTGGATCGCCCTTCACGGTTAGTCTGCATGATAACCCTGAGCGACTGGACCTCGGCAGCAGAAAGAGTGTTAAAGCTTTCTTCAGGTGGCTTAGCAATATCGACGGTTGTATCTGGCAATGGATTAGTTGGTGTATTGGTCATATTATCTACTTGGGTGCACTTTAAAACTAGAGAATTGATTTCCAGTAAAGGCTCCGTGTTTGTCAGACTGTATGTCTCTACTCTTAGGTTTACCACTCTTTTCTACATTTACTTCTTTGTAGGTGATGAATGACTTCTTAAAGTTTTCTTCTTTGTAGTGCTCCTCTCCGGGCCATGGATAAGTATCATCGATATCGGGCTCTCTCCATGATATTAGCCCGTCCATAGTCCTCTGCCACTCACTTTCGTACCAGACCGCATCAGTTGCGGCATACTCCTCAGTGCTACGGTATGTGAACTTGATATTAGTGATCTGTTCGTCGGTGTATATGTTGCTGACAAACAGATCATCAGTAAAGAGCAATTCGAAGTTAGGCTTGATGGTTGGAATGTCATCTACATTGTCAACTTGACCAGAGCCGCCACCAAAGGCAATACTCTCTCTGACAAATAATGATCCATCTGTAAAGATTCCGTTTGTGCACAAAATCTGTCCCCCTGAGAATACGACATACTCACTGTCCAGCTGGTAGGAGACTGTATTTCTTACTCTATGAATTTGATTATCACAGTCAGTCACGAGCTGTGGAACTTTAGAGTTCGCGCCCTTTATCTCAATTCTTCTCTCTGAGACTAGTGATACACAATCCGATGTGATAGTCACTCCTGGCTCAGACTTCAGAACAATACCCCGCAAACCTTGCAGTTCGCCCTTTTCGACGTCCTCAATGTTAGCATTTGTATATGGCGCACTAAGAAGCATTCCGCCAGCTTCTGTATGGATCAGAACGTCCTTCTGGCCCTTAATTCGGACCTGGCCCTCTGTTGTGGTAATATCTAGGTACCTACGCGCCTTGATGATTTGATCGTCTCCGGCCAAGCTAATGACAGATCCACCGGCTGCAGTCGTAATATTCTTGCTGGCCGTTACAATGCAGTGACCCGCAATCAGCTGAATAGAATCTCCCCATGCGTTGCGTAGTAAGATAGAACCATCAGGAAGGATTCCCATGAAGGCCTCGCCCACTCTAAAATTCTTGACGCCAAGTTCGGCATCATCGGTGATACCAGATTGTGCGGCCATGATGTCCTGCTCTTCAGGAAATTCACGGAAGAACTCTCCCAGTCCGGGAACTGAAGGTGCCGGGCCAGGAGCTGGACAGGTAGCCTCGTCAGGAGTCTCCCAGTCTTTTTTCAGAGCATCTCTATTACTTGGGAGCTGCTTGTTGAATAGATGAGCTAGATAGTCTCTGTGCTGAGCGGCGGATCCCGCTGGGTGCTCCGTGTCGAGTTGGAAGTCAGACTTGATGACGTCAGGTATAACCTTGTCTCCGTCTGGATCGTCGTACTCCCTCTTCTTCTTGGGTACAGCGATCTGAAACGACTTGTGTATTCCTCCACCAACAATGCTTCGTTCAATGTGCTGGCCAGATATCGTTAGTGACTCCTGATATAGTCCAAGGTCTGGTTTACTGGCTTTATTTAGAGATCCAATTCCAGATGCCGGTCTACACAGAAAAGACTGGGAGAAGTCACCAAGCCAGCCAGTCCATCTCTTCCATCTGGGCTTAAGAACCTGTCTCTCCTCTTTCTCCTCGAGGGCTATCTCATCGGCCTTCGTTCTGATGTTTGCGTCTGGATTATCCTCAAATGCGCCAGAAGGACTATCTGTTCCAAGCGACTCTTTCTGTCTAAGGGCTGACTGCTCTTCCTCTGAGATTCTACCGTGATCGTTGAATGTCCTTTTCTCTCCTTGTGACGTAAAGATGTTGAGATTGTGACCTACAATATTCAAGCGATCATTCATAGCAAAGGCCTCAATCTTTGCTAAGTCACTTCCACGCAGCATGGCGATTGCTCGTAGCAATCCAACGAAACATCCTAGGTCATTGATTATGCCCGCATCTCCAGACAGCGCGTCAACTGGCGATCCCCCTCCAGCCTGGGGAAGATCTGACCCACCGCACCAGTCGTCTTGATTAAAGGATTCATTTTCACTGTAGGCAGTAACTCCACCCTCTGTAACCAACTGACCTGCTGGAGAAGACCCTGGGGAAGAGTCAGTTGGCGGCATAAGCATCAGAATGTACCCAACCTTCTTGTTAGGCGATACATAGACTAGCACATCAGTGCCAATTGGCGGCAGGGAGATTGATCGAGCACCAAACAGCCCTCCCATGACCGATGACGGCAAGTAGCAAGGAATATCCGTCAGGTATCCGTATAGGCTCACTTTGCAACACCCTGAGGCAGGAAAGGTGTTGTCGATCTTGCCAAGGAAAATGGACGTACCTTCGAGGTTGTTTGAGGCAATTAGATTGCCCATTCCATGATCTGGCCCTGTTCCTTTGATTTCGAATGAGTTAACTGCGGAGTTGAGATTCATAAAAAAAAATGGCGACGCCCCTTTTCGAGCGTCGCCAGAAGTTAATCTTGATTGTGACTGCTAAGCAATCCTTAAATAACGACCTAGCTGGTTGACTTAGCCAACCCAGAGAAGGTTAGCTGGACGTTTTCACGAATCATTTGATCCTCAACTGAGATAGTGCCACCAAAGTCGACAACAAACAGACTTGAGAATGTGTAGATGACCGTAGCTCCCTTACCATTACAGAGCTGTCCCTTTGCAGAGATTGTCATGGTTCCGCCTGTGTCACAGGCATCAAAGAGCTCTTCATCGACGATGTTACCGCCATTAGCGCCAACGATTCGACCAATGCTCAGAGATCCACGGGTACGACCCAGGACTCGATATTCATCAGTAGAGCCGATCTCGTAGATGTATTTCACATCTCGAGGATAGTTCCACTGAACCTGTTGAACCAGAGAGGCGATACCGGCGCTTGTACCGGAGCCTCCGCTGAATGTTGCCAGGGAAGATTCAACACTGAATACTCCACCAACGTTACGAACTGGGCGTTTATAGATGTCTGTTGCCATTTGGATTGATTAGATAACGGTTAGGACGAAGTCGAAGTTATCGACTGGGTATGGTAGGCCGATGCTTGCTTTTGCATTGACCGTTGTGCGGATCAATGGGTCTTGTTTAACCACGAGTGAGGCAACATCAAAACTAGTAACCTGAGGCCCAGCAGTTACTGTAGATGTCTGGGTCTGTAGGTACGAGATTTTCTGAGCGATGATTGCGTGAGCAATTCTCTCGAAGTTTTCGCCACTGTTGTACTTACCGATGAAGTTCTTTAGATCTCCACGGATAAACTTAGTAATTGAGTCCAGGTTTGTTGTGATAGACAGCTGAGCGGTATTGGCATCTGTCGGATCAGAGCTGATCTGATGACGAATGTAAACCTCTCCGCCTGTCGCATCCTGAGTGACGATGAACGTTCCACCTGCGGCAGCGACGTTGAGCTGTGTTGGGGTGAAGTATCTGTAAGAACGAGCTACACTTGACCAGCCATTTAGGCTGTAGTTTGTGATGCCCTGATGAGGAGCAACTGAGCTCTTCAGGCCAGCGATGGAGCAAGCCAAGAAGTGTCCTGGGACCTCTCGTCCAGCGTCATCAACCAATAGATCTGGCCAGACTGAGTAGACTCGACGATTATCAAACGCACCTGAGGTTGCGGCGAGTGACTCTGCCTGCTCTGTCCTGGTGAGGTTGCGAACAATGTCGATACGATTTGGGGCGCCAGATGTGGCGTAAGCTACAGCTGGCCCAGACACTAGTACCGCATTCTGATTGTCAGTGACACTTGCCAAAACGTAGGTGTCGTAATTTTCAACACCATACTGATCAACACTGAAGTTGATACGAACTGAGTCTCCAGCCCTTAGGCCATCTGTGAGGAAGTCTGCGTCTGGGATGGTCAGTAACTTGAACGCTCCTGCGCTGTTAGCTGCGATGTACCCTTGCCAGTAGCCGCCAGTTGTCTTGGCACCATACTTGACCTCTGTAGCTGAGAGCGGACGGCTGACAAGCAGGACGCGCTCGAACTGATGAGTTGTGCCAGACATTGACAAGACGTGAGCCTTGTAGAGGCTCTGAACCTCAGCACTTGTGGAGAGGGGAACGATGAAGTAGGCCTCCTCGCTCTGCTCAAGGGCAATCAGGGCAGAGGTGAATCCCTCGACGTCATCTGACAAAACAGAGACATAGTTGATTGGTTGACCGGCGCTATTCTCAAGGGCCTTGTAGACACCATAGGCCAGCGGGTTGGCTGGGATTGGCTTGCCAAGGACGGTCTCGACTTCGCTTAGCTCACTGATGGTGTCAAAGCTATTTGTGCCCACAGTCAATAGCGCTTCGTATGGAGCGATAATGTTACCCTTGATGACCGGGATCGGAATGAGATCGCCTGCGCCGTCAACCCAAGTTGAGTCAGTGATTTCTAGGGCGGCAGTAACGGTGAAGTCTTCTTCTGTTGTCGTTAGGGCCTGAGAGCCTGCGGATGGATATCCACTAGCTGGAATCTGCAGGGACTCCTTGTAGATGTGAAGATCCAGAGTAGTGATCGCCGCTGATGCTGCAATCGAAGCGTCAAGAGGGTCAGACAGGATGATTTGATTAATCGGACCGGCAGCACTAGCGGTCACCGCTACTGTGAAGGTCTCACCTGTAACGAGAGCGTTCTGAACCGATTCAACTGGGAACTTGATAGTCAGGCCAAGTGAGCCTAGGGCAAATGATACGTCCTGTCCGGTTACGGTTGGAGTAGAGATTGGCGTTGAGGCGCTGTAGTCTACACCATTGCTGGTTGAGGCAGAGACCCGAATAGTGTCAGCAGTGGTTGTCCACAGTCCACCAGTAACAACCTTGAGGGTGTAGATAGTGTCTAGGGCTCCAGTGTAACTCGAAGCATTTCCAGTAATAACTGGAACGCTTGTCGTATACTCAGCAACGGCCACGATGGAGTAGCTTTCATCCGCAACGTAAGCTGCTGCTCCACTATTTACAGCGATAGTCGCGGTCAGACCAAGGGTTCCAACAAAGAAGGCGCTTCCAATGGCAGTGGCTCCGAAATCGGCAACATTGTCACCATTGAGACTTGTTACACTGAATCGAGCAACCGATGCCACTCCAGCTGTTGTGTCGGCACTGGTTGGAACAGCTGTGATTCCAGTTCCATTCGCAGCAATTGCGATATTGATGGTTGCATCATTAGCCGCTGGACTCTTAAGTGTCAGTACAACTCCAGAGGTTGATCCACTAACGGTATAAAGAGAGTCGATTACGTAATCAGCAGCGAGTGCCGCTCTGATCTTGGTAGCAATCGCATTAGTTGCGTCCGCAGCAGTAACTGCGACACTTACGATCCTACTGACTCCACCAGTCGTAACGGTAACTAGAGCGTTGCCCGTTGTAGCGACCGCACTTGCACCCACAGTTGCCGTCTCAACCTGTCGAGTTCCACCGACGCCAGCTGTTGTGCATGTGACAACGTATGTGTCAGTCATTACACCGTCAGATGGATTACCGACGTATAGTGCGGCAGAGCTAGATACAGTGTGAGCCGGGGAGCCAGATGCGGTTACAACGGTAGCTGTGGCACTAGCGGCGCGAGTCGTCAGGTTCCCCGATCCTGCAGCAAAAGCAGCAGCAGTTGCTGCGGTTGGGGTAGAGGCTAGAGCGGCAACCCTAGTGTCTAGTGTGATGGAATTGCCCGCTGTGACGCGAACCTTATCGCCTACACGAACGTCTCTGGTTCCAAAGGCAGAATTGCGAGCATATCCGGTGCTGGCTACAAACGAATTTGTAGTTAGAACAATTCTGTTCGCTGCTGATCCACGGGTAGCAGACGATGTGAGCCTGGCGTATCGAGCCCATAGCTCTTCAACGTAAAGCTCGACAGTGCCTTCGTCTACTACAGCTGCCGTTGGCAGTCCTAGGTAGTTGAAGGTGTTGTCCTCTGTGTAGTCGTATTCGCCATAGGAAACAACTGCCTTGTCAGAGGCGTCAGTGTACTCGTAAACGCGCTTGCTTGGGCCGATGATGCATGTCTGCAACGGCTCAACGATAGCACTTGGAATAACTGCGAACTCTTGTTGGATTGTGAATTGTGGTTTACGGTAGGTGGCCATGATGAAATCTCGTCAATTAATTGAGCTAGGTGTATAATCGCAAGTTTAGATAAGACTCACAAGAAGATTATCACTATTCCAGGATAAATCCTAGTTTGACAGCGCCAACCTTTAGGCTTTCCTGATCTACTTCGAAGTTATCTTGAACCTCAAATGTAACGGAGACTACTGTCCCGTACATGTTTTTGAAATCTTGCTGTTGCTGATATCGACCCATTGCCATCACGCGGATGGACTGGAGGGCGTATGCTGGACGAATGAACTGTCGGTACGTCTGGAAGAAGTACTTTATCTCGCCAGCTAGGCCGAGACTGTCCAGTGGCTTGTCAGAGAGGCAGGTAAACAGCCATCCGCCAGTAGCATAGTCGACAAATTGGGACCCACCATCTTCGGTCACATTAAATCGATCTGCGATAACTTCTCTAGGGAAGGCTTGAGCGTCGAGCGACACGATGATTGCTGGTCTCTTTGCGATCGTGGTGTAATCCAGGTTATCCTGATGTCCAATGTAAACCTGAGACGCCTCCTGGTCATCCTGCCACAAGTACTTGGACTTCTCTAGGGCAACTCTATCATCGTTTCCAAAGTGCTGACGAATGAGAGCAACGCCCAAGCCCAACATATAGATTGGGGTCTTCAGTTGGCACGGAGCACTGGTATCTGATGAAATTGGATACTCTAGTCGTAAACTCATACGTTGACAGGCAGTTGGTAAGCTGGGTCACTAGGTGATAGCAGAGACATTGTCACAATCTGTCGAATAGTGCCACCATGATACTCATCTTTAACTGAGGTTTTGATTTCAAGTCTCTGACCTGTAGCCAGGTCAGCAAAGACATCCTTGAACTTTACTTCGGGATATGGAGGAAACACAGCTTCACAAACAAAGACCTCTGACGGGCCGTTCTCAGTCAGAGTTGTCTTTACTAAGTTAGATGGTGCTGACGACCAGTCAACCTTAAGAGCAACTGAAGGATAATAGCCACCGGCCAGTCCTGTACCAAAACAGGAGGTGCACTCGTTAGAGGAGGTCTCGCCTAGGGTTTCATCGATGCAGATTGAGCATGCAGTTCCATAGACGATCCTCCTGAAGAGAAGCCCTATTCTACCATTGTACCTGTCTATTTCAAGGGCCTCACGACGAACCATCTCTCTATAGATGGCCAAGTGGTGCCCGTTCATTATCTCACCTGGAATGTACGCTGCACTGGTCAACACGATAGTTGAGCCATTAAGAACCTTGAGCCTAAAGAATGTATTTTCCTGAAAGCTAAGTTTCTTAGGTCCAACCTCAGAAATCGAGTAGGTTGCTACCGGCGACGCAACCAGGTCCTCCCAAGGACCGTGCTCAGTCGAAGAGTACTGAGGCATGAAGGTTGGAGTGAAGCCAAAGGTCTGTACGTCCCAATAGATGTCAAATCCCCCTGTGAGGCTCTTGATCATCGTAGGAACTATTTTGATTGATATAACCTTGGCCCTGATTGCCATAATTTACCAGCGGTAACCTACGTATCGGTATGGGCTACTGACGTGACCGTAGCAGGCCTCTATGTTCTGGTGGGTCTTGAGAGCCTTCACTCTCCGCTCAAACTCCACCATCATGTCCCTGGCGATAGCCAGGTACTCTGGTGCCTTGTTCTTATCCTGAACCGCTGTACCATTCCTGTTCTGATAGTCTAGTCGGTTACGGACAAAGTTTATCGCCTTCATCCTCATAAGGATGGCGGCAGTGCCAATGATCGCTTCGTACCGAGGGATCTCAGTAACTTCAGACATTAGAGGAAGGGTGGAGTTATACTTGGCCACAATGAGAATGTGAGCCTGAGCGATCTCCTCGGGAGTGAACTCGACATCGTTCAGCAGATAGTTGTCGTCACTCGTCTTATCGATCATGAAAAGACGAATATCGTTCTCTGTGATTATGGATGGATCAACGGCCATTATTTAGTTCTAATTTTACTTTTTGGGGTGTCACAACTCCTCATTTACTAATCTGTTTCTTTAATCAGTAACCGGAACCTCCCCGCCTTGCCGAAGAACTTGTTCGTCTGGAATTTTCGGCTTCCGGGCGAGGAAATCTAGGAACTTTTTATCCTCCCTACGTTGTTGGTTTTTAACGAGCCGCTCAGGCGCTGGCTGGAGTTCAGCGGGGCGAGAAGGAGTCAGGCTCATGCCTGGATAACCGCTATCGGTCTTCACAGATGGCTCTGGCAAGGGTGATTCAAATCCACTTAGTCGTCCTGCTGCAATATCGTTGTTCTGATTGATCGTACCTTTCTGCGCTCGGTCACGATAGAAATTCTTCGACGAGGACGCTGCTAGGAGATCTTTGTTCTTTTGGTCAAAGATTGCATTTTCTTCTTCATTAGGATCCTTAAATGGAACTGGAGTAGCTGACAAGGGAGCTGGTGCCGCTGGAGCAGGCGCTGCAGGCGCTGGTGCCTTGGGAGGCTGAGGCACTTTGATCGGCGGCAGTGATTTTAGTTTCTGCTGATCAACCCTACTGGTTGGCTCGAAGTCAGTTCCGTGAAATCTTTTAAACTGATCATTCATCTCAGGCGAGATATCGCCTGGTTTAGCTGGCCTGACGATTCCTGGCTTAATCACAGCTGGCGTGGACCTTAGCCCTGGAGAGGCGGCGCGAAGCTTAGGAATAGCGGAAGGCGGTGATGACTTCGAGGGGGCAGTGTCAAGTCCAGTCGAGTCTGCTCTCTTGAGGATGTGGTCAAAGTTTAGTGGCCTCCTTGTAAATCTTGCGATCTTGGTAGCCGCCGTTGCTGGTGGAACGACGTGGAGCGTGCGACCGTCGCTTTCAAGTCGTAGCCTGCGCTTGGTGTCACGACGAATCTTATTGATCAGAGTCTTGGAGAGACCGATCTGCTCAAGTGGCATCTCGACCTGGGTCTCATTATCTTTTCCATTGCGAGTTGGAAGTGTAACCCTGAGAGTTCCAGCAGAAGGCTTAGCCGGTCCAGCTGGAGCGCCAGGTGCACCAGGTGCACCACCTTCACCGCCACCACCGGTCATATTGATGTTGGTAACTGGAGGGGTTTCCTTGCCGTCAGCTTTACGCTTATTGGCTCGAGCAATCTGTGATAAAGCGTAGATGCCAGCAGCAGACAGCCCTAGAGCGGTGAGCCCTGCGGCCCACTGGACTGCTGGACCACCTGGGATCAAGTTGATATTCTGTTTGCTAGGAGTGTTGATAGTAACTGGTGCGGGAGCAGCTGGTGCGGGAGCAGCTGGTGCGGGAGCAGCTGGCGTCGGCATCGGAGGCCCGTAAAGCTGAGCGGGTGTCGGAGCGGCTGGTGGAGGATTTAGGAGGAAATTCTTTTGCTCTAACTTAAGAGCGGTGTCAGCCATATTGAGTTCCTTTGAGGTACGCATCATTTCACGTCCCTGTGGAATAATAACATCACCAGCAAGCATTGAGGTGCCGACTAGACCTGCTCTCATTGGTCTCCACTTGGCGGTCTGTGGAAGTAACTTAGCCCCTCCTTGTCCCATATGGGTAGCACCGTATCCTGAGATGGCACCAATGGCTGCTGATCTTATGGGATCATTCTCATCATAGTTTAGGTACCCACCACCGGCGGCTGCGCCAACCGGTGCGGCGTTTAAAGCAATAACACTCTTGACCTTCTTTATGATTGAAGGCCAATTTATCGCAGCTCTCTTGTTCATCTCGTTCAAGTAGAATTGTGTAAACTTATTCATTAAATTAGTGTGGCTACGTTGCAAGTGTTTTGAGCCGGAATCACAATCGACTGATTGAGAATGCCAGACTTCCAGATAGTCAGCAAGTAGTTCTGGTTTTGTACCAGATCCATCTCCCAGTATCCATCTTCATCTGTATCCACGCTGCGAGGCTCGTGTTCGAAAACGGTCGTCGAGGATATAACTGGCGATTCATTTAGTCTGATCGAGACGCGAGTGCCTACGGTTGGCAGTCCGTTCACATACTGATAGCCGAACAACGTGCAGACATCAACGGCATCTGGGAAGACTTCATCTATTTCAGTGGGATCGTACGTTCCAATGATTGTAAGAACTAGAAACACTCCTGGCTCGGAACTTCCAATAGATTTGATCTTCGCTCTTATGGTCTCATTCGCTGCTACAGAAATTGGCGAATTAAAGGTGGTAACTTGATCCTTTGAGGCAGCAGTCAGAGTTGCTAGTGCGGACAAAGAGGTTCCTGCTCCATTGACTAGATCTACAGTTACGTTGGCTCCTGTAGGAGCAGTCTGGCAGGATATCTGAGCCTGATTGATGTTTACGCCGACATCAGCAGTAAAGATCCCGAACACCTGTTCGTCGACAAGTGTTCCTGGAAATATGAAGGTCTGACTGAATCTAAGGAGAGACATAATTATGAAATCAAAGAGGCGACATCAAAAGGCCCCGTCGTCAGAGGTATTACGCTTCGGATCGGTAGAAGGCTAGGACCGAGATGTTTCCGGCACCGCTAGTCTGGACCTGTAGCCTTTTATTGATCGTGGTTAGCTTAAAGAGCCCACGAGGAGAGACGGTCACAGTGGAGTTTGCTGCCATGTATAGTGTCAGTAATACCGTTCCTGTAGTCTCTTCTGTAAAGTTAACTGTTAGAGCGCTTCCAACAGAAACGATCAGATCAGTGATGACAAGTTTTTGTCCAGTAGTTGGAACCGGGGTGACACTGGCCACAGCTGCCGATTGGTCCGCGCTAGTAAAGCGGGCACTGGAGGTGAGACCACGAGAAGATGTCCCACGCATAGCAACAGCAATTCGGCCCAAGTAAGTTTCAGCGGATTCTCCAGTCTGCGGAGCGTTAATAAATTCGAGGTCTTGCATTTGCGGGTTATTGTAGCGTGGTTAGTATGAGTTGGGAAGATTGATATTGATACATAGACAACAAAAAGGCCACACATTTCTGTGTGGCCTTTGTTAATTGTTGATCCTAGCTTATCTGAAGAAACGAACAGCAGCCACTGCATAAGGGTTGCCGATTGAGGCGCCCAGGCAGCTGTAAGCGAAGAACTCGAGCAGGTATGCACGAAGCTCCATGAACATTGTTGGGGACTGGAGTTCGTAGGCGCGGCCTAGGAATTCTGGCGCGGCAAAGTAGTACGCCATACCGTCGAGGACGATATCATCCTTGAGCGTGGTAACGTGCTTCAGACCGTTATATGTTCCTTCGGAAACACCCTTTTCAAAGAGTTCCTGGGACTTGTCGCCACCCATGTTGTCGCGAGTGAACTTCTCGTATTCGCTGAACGTATTAGCGTTCATGAGGACGAGGGCTGGCTTGTTGCGGATCGGGGTCGACACGCCAGCGTTGGTCAGCGAGTGAGCCTTCAACAGGATCTTCTTGGATTCGACCAGCGAATCACGGGAGAATCCAAGAGCGGCACCGAGAGGGTTACCATTTGCATGGGTCCAATCGTAGTACTGCACTTTGCCAGTTAGTTTGCTGACCTGGTTACCGTAGACACCAGTGGTATCAGCGATACGAGCTGCAACTTCTGTTGGGGTAGCCAGAGCGGTCGCGGCGGCCGTTGCCTGAACGAGCGTCGACTGCGGAGTAACGATCGCATCGATGAGGGCCATGAAAGGCACGTCTTCGGCGGTCATCATGTCCTTGATCGCATTGTCTTTGAAGATGTTGCGGATGTCGGTATTATAACCCTTTAGAAGCTGAACGTCCTTGATGAAGTTCTTGGTCAAGATGCGAGCAAAGTTGACTGAGTACTTGCTGAAGTTCATCTCAACGTTGCTTGGCAGAGTGCTGAAGGGCACTGAGGCTCCAAGAGGAGTCTGAACTTCCTTCTCAACGATCTTGACCGGCTGGTCAGTGTTGAGCTGGTTGTCCAGCTGCGCTTCGGTGATCGACTCTACTGGGAGAATCTTACGTAGGATACCCTCGTCACGAAGAGTGATACGAGTGTAGTCTGTTGCGGCTTCTGCGGCTTGCTTCTGCACGCCTGGGTCCGAAGACGCGAGCTTGGAGAAGAACTGGGTGCTGAGAACTGAATTTGTATTAGACATGATTAGTTGTTCCTTTTAGAATTAGGCCTGTAGAACTGGCTGGATCGGAACGATCGTGATGTAGTTGAGGCCCTGGTAGCTGTGCGAGGCTTCAGTTACGATTCCGATGATCACCTTATTGCCACCACCGATGCTAGTTGTTAGAGAGGCAGGAAGAGAACCATAAGTCAGAAGACCGGTTCCAGCTGCTGCGTAAACACCAGCACCTGGGACGAGCAGAGAATTGGCTGTAAACTGTGTGGTTTCGATCTCCAGAGGGTTCTGAAGGGAAATTCCATGAACACCGCCGAATTTGACTGGGTTTGAGATGAAGTTGTCTGCTGAGGCATTACCGACGTCACCGTCAGCTGCGTCATTGTGGAAGATATGGGGGACCTGAGACAGACCAACAATGGACTGTGTCATACCCAGAACCCACTTGCCTGTAGCGTAGTCGAGATACCCGACCATACCTGCTTCTAGTGTTCCAGAAGCTGGAGGAAGTGCGACCGTTTCCAGGATAGTGGAAGAGGGCCAGCCCTTCTTGAAGTTAACTTTATTTGCGATACTCATAATAGAGTGATGATTCCTTTATTTTGGAATTAGTGTTGGTGCTCCGAGCAGAGATCTATCTCTGTCACTGTTAGCGTCGCGGGTGATTGTGAGTCTCTGGCTCTGGCCTTTGACTCGCTTGAATGTTGAGAATATTAGATGAAAAGTTTATGGCTTAAAAGAAAAATCTTTTAGCTACGAACAAATCTTTGAATTGGATCAAGTCCATCGTCAGCCAATGTATTTTCCATTGGTGCGCCCGCTTCTTTTTGGGTCGAAGCATCTGTAAACTTCTGTACTACAGAAAAGATCTCGGCGGGATTTGACTGAAGACGGGCACTGAAGTCTTCGGCTGACACCTTGAGCATACCACGAGCATCAAAGAATTCTGCAGCTTCATCGGCAGCAGTCTTGATGATCGATTCGCGATCGGTGCTAGCTTTCTCCAATGAAGCTACCTTGGAGAGCAACTCTACCTTGGAAGTTTCTAGGGCTGCTACTTTTTTCTGAGCCTCAAAAGCTGGACCCGCAAGAGCGAGCAGAGCCTTGGAGTCCGCAATTACTGATTCGATCTGTGAGTCCATGTGATAATTAAGCTTTGAGAGCTGCGACCATTGAATTGGCCTGAGCCTTAGTGAGACTACCCGCTAGATAAGCCCTGTCAGCTGCAGCAATGAGATCGGTCAGAGCGGCTTCTTTCTTTTCGGCCCCCTCCTCAGCTGCGTAGGCATCGGCTGGAAGAGCCTCTGCACCTTCAGCGACTGGGGCTTCAAGCGCAGCGCCTGCAGCAGCGAGCATCCCTTGAACGTCTAGACCGGCCTCTTCAAGCAACTGTAGAGCCTGCTCTTCAGTCATCTGTCCCGCTTCAACTGCCTGCTGTAGTTCAGCAATGGCCTGCTGCAATTGAGCGGCCAATTCTTCTTCAGCACCTGCAGGCATTTCACCTTCGGCACCTGGAGGCATCTCGCCTGGAGGCCTCTCATCTGGATACATCGCATTTGGATCGACCATTTCATTTGGAGGCATCGCATTTGGATCAACCATCGCTGCGGCGTCAGCCTCAGCGTCTTTCTGGAGAACTTCCATAATCTGCTCGTCAGTAATCGCTGGATACTGATGACGGAGTGAAGCAACCTTATGATCAACTGCCTGCTCGATGCTGGCTAGCTTGACGGTATCAGTTTCATAACCTAGATCGGTCAGTAGAATCTCAGCCTGTTGTGAGGAAATGGTGCCAGCATTAAGTTGCGCTGCAATTTTCTGCTCAACAAACGATGCCAGATTGTGCCGGGTGATTTCCGCAACTTCGGCCTCTTTTGTCAGGATCTCTGCGTCAGCCTGACCGTCAGCCTGAAGCTGAGCGTAGATCTGCTGGTCGTTTAGGCCTGCAGTCTTGAGTTCGTAAACTCGACTTTCGATACGAGCCTCGATGTCTTCTGGGAGAGTGAGCGAGGGAGCTGCGATCTTGGTCTGAGGAGCAAAGACTTCCTTGGCTTTATTATAACCAAACTCGGTGGCCGCTAGAAAGGCTGCTGTCTTCTGCGCTAGAAGATCAATATTTACTTCGGAAATGACAGAAGCAACTTTGTTGGCTTCTACTGGTTCCACCGGTTCCACCGTCTGGGCTGCCAGTGTTTCGCCTCCAGCGATCTTGAGAAGATTACCAGAGAGTCGACTGACTAGCTCTTCAACGCTACCTGGAGCCGCAGCGATCTTGGCCGACACACTCTGTTCCTTGCGGACGAGCTCTTCAGTTGGGATGTTAGCGGGGCAACAGGACATCGATGTTCCTGCGTCAACTCCAGCGGAGTTGACGGCATTAGGAACGTTAGTTCCTGGAGTAATTAGAGCTGATGCAGTTTCCTCGTCCGTCTTGGTAGCAGGAGCGGGTGATTCGTGAAAGCCCTGAGAGTCATGACCTGCCGTCTTGGGACTGTAGAACTTTGAAAAGGAGTCTAGGATACTGCCTACTGACGCTTGTTTATGCATATGTTTAGTGGATGTTATGGGATAGATTGTTACGCTGCAACTAAATAAGTGATGCAAAAAGAATTTCGTCGTTCACTTCTGGGCTGATCGCCTTCAACGCGCTAATTTTGTAAGCGCCGTATTGGTCGATCAGATAGTTATCTTGGGATGAAATAGTATTCGCTGGAGGAATACTGTCAAGCAAAGCTGCACGCTTAATGGCGCGATCTGCGGCAAGCTCAGTATCAATAGAATACTCAGCTGCAATTGCTCGCTTACTTTCGTAGTCCAAACGAACGTGGCTAATGGGTGCAGGATCGTAGGTAGTATTGGAGCACACGCTGCGCAGTCTCTCCTTGTCGGCTGCAATAGCTAAAAAAAAGTTTGCCTCGTAGCTTGCGGCCTTATTGATGGCGCGTTCGTGATTCGCAAATTCCGAACCAAAAACAAGTTTGTAAAAATCGACCATCGGCAGAATAGCTCCCAGCTTGGACAGCTCGAGGAACATTTCTTTAGTTGGAGCTTCACGAAGTTTGTCCATCGCCACCTTGCAGAGGGATCTCTTTCTAGATCCCTTGATGCCAGTACCGATCGACTCAATGCGTTTCTCGATGTCAGCCAGCTTTAGAACGATGGCAACCTTGCCGTGATCCACATCGCTGTGATGAATGAAGTATTGCTCAGCTAGTTCTGCTCCACCGATCACTTCATCGGAAGACAGAGACGCAACCTTGCGAAGGCCCATGGCGATTTGATCAGCGCCAATAGGAACCTTGGAGATGTCGTTAAAGAATCCCGCATCGTTGAAAGCAAAACACGCACGACCATCGGGAAGAATTCGATTCAGTCCGTACGGTGCTGAGGCGTTCTTCTTTAGATGCTTGCAGTAATCTTCTCTCTTAGCTGCAAAGTTACCACAGATAGAGCACTCGTCTCCTGGATGAGTACACTTGAATCCCATGGAGAAACTCACTGGTTTCCCTTTTTCAACGTCTCCCAGCCAGGCGGCGCACTTATCGTTATCTGCAGCAATGACCAGTTCTGCACGGCCCATGTCTTCGTTGAAGGCGGTCTTGTGGACGAAGCCCTCTTCCTTGCCCTCTTCTGCCAGATGGTTGTGGTAGAGCTTGCCGTGGGTCTTGAATGTTCCGTGCTTCTGCCTGAGAACATTTTCTCTCCAAGAGTCTGCATTTCTATTACGACCAGTCTTCTCGTGGGCGCCTAGGGCAATTAGATGAATCAACGTGTGATCCTTGATTGGGTCAATCTTGCCCCATCCATCCGAGACAGACGAAGCGCACTTACGCAGGACCATTGGATCATCAGCGATGGTGGCCAGTGGAAGATCAGTTCCATAGTCGAAGCTGTCGTTGAAAACAATCTTGTCCATTACTTGGGTTCTACGTTGGGTTTTCCGACCACGTTGGCGCCAACTAGTCCCGCAAATGCAGCTAGAGCCTGAAGGGCCCTGGGTCCCTTTCCGATCGGCATTCTATTTGTAAGGCCGTATCTCTTGAGAGCCCTTGTTCCTGGCTTTGGTGAGTCTCTCAGTAGAGTCATCTCATCAAGCGCCTGCTGGTTGGTTAGTCTTTTCAGAGAGAATCCTTTACGATAAGGAGATTCAGCGCCGGGGGCTTTTAGTGCAGGATCGATAGCTGCTATTCCTGGGGCACCTGGCGTTCCTGTAGTCATCCTGGTAAGCTTGAAGTCATTCAGTCTTTTACTCACGTTATCGCTCACAACAATAGGATCTATCCTATTATTACCAAGGCGGACGACCCCCTCTCCAAGGGTCCCTGCAATCAATGCACCGCTAGCGGACCTACCAACCTCTGAGCCTGTCATTGGATTAGCTATCGCGACGGCGGTCTCTACAGGTCCAAGAGGAGCGGTTGTGGCCTCAACAGCCGCTTTTACATCCGCATCAATAGACTTCGGTGTCGCGCCCGGTTTGGCTGTCGCTTCCGCCCTTGCTCGATTTGCTACCTGTTCGACGGTCAGACTTTCATTTTTGTTGACTCCAAAAAAGTTATCAACTTTCTTTCCCAGTTCAGCACCATAGTAAGAAGGCCTCTTAGGGAGATCTGGCTTAGTGACGTAGCTATCAACAAATACCTTTCCACCAAGTCCCACGGCACCGCCAGCAATACCGCCAGTAAGCGCATTACGTAGACGATGTCTGAGTTTATCTCCAAATGTTTTATCCTCTTCAGTGTCAGTAGTGAGTGCACCAATACCGCCACCGACAGCTGTTCCGGCTAGGCCGTAAACGAGATTGTCGTGGTACTTATTGCCAAGTTGGTCCAGTGACAGTCCGTCAGCGGGATAAGTTCCAGTCCGAGGATCAAGATTCCCTTGGGTAAGACTCTTGGCAGCATCGTTGACAGCATTGTAGCCCTTGTCAACTATGCCCCGAATACCCTGACGAATAGAGTCTAAGAAAGCTAATTTGTTCATAGTTATGCTTATGGAGAAACCGCCATCTGACCCTTCTCGATCTTCTCGTTCTTCAGGTGCTGGCCCTCAAGGTCAGCTAGTTGTTTGGCGGTAAATGGATCGATCGCTTGAGCTGCAGTTGCGTTTCTCAATACAGATCTGACGACCTCTCGATGCAGAGTAGAGCGTGGGGAGATCGAAAGCAAAGTGTTGTAGGCTGACTGAACGTGGCCTGGTTCCTGACCTGAGATAATGTCATCATTACTCATCAGGTCGGCTAGGATAGCTTGGCGACGAACATTGTCCATCTCCATGTCGGTCTCATCACCGGGACGCTTGTAGATTCTGTTTTGAGCAGCCTCTAAGCCTTTGGTAAACGCGTCAGAACCTTGCTGACCGTGTGAAGCAACAGCAGCTTCCAGTCGAGGACTGCTTAGCAAGCCGAAGTCAGCTTTTTTTTTACTCAGGTCGAGCATGTCACCGGCACAGCCAGCGACTTCGGGCTTACCACCAAGAGCTTGCTTATAGAAATGGTTGATCTGAGAGTCAAAGCTACCGAACGCCGCCTTGGCGATTACCAACTCAGAGGCCTGCTTGCTAATCTGATCTGTTTGACTCATGAGGGAATCGAACAGGATATTAGCGCTGTCTGGTTCAAAGTAGAAAGCCTTCTTATGAGAGTCACTGTCTCCACGATCTGTGCCTTCATTTAGCTGTACGTGAATCGAGTCAAGATACTGACCGACATCGAGTCCGTACTCGCTGTAGCAGCGCTCCTCGAACTGAGCAAACTTCTGAGGAAGGTAAGCGTTCTGTCTGAAGTGAGAGATGATATCGGTATAGGTGTGAAGGGCCTTAGTCTCAGCGGATAGTAGATCCTGAGCTCTCTTGCTGATCTCAACGCGAAGTAGGTCTTTTGCCCCTTCAGCTTGCTTGACCAGATGATTGATGTCCTCTTTGGTCTCTGTCTTGGCAACCTTAAAGAATGAATGGTCGTTGCTGGTATCAATCTTTCTAGTGATAGAGAGCGACTTGCCTTCTAGCTCCCAATTAAGATCAGAGAGCACAGCTGCTGTCTTGGCGTGAACCTCTCCAGCAAACACTTCCTTGATTGCCTTTTCACAGTCGGCTAGAGGAAAACTAGCGGTCTTATCGCTGGCTGACTTCATGAAGGACTTCGTGAGAGAGATATTCAACATCTCAGAAACTCGACGAGTCATCTCTGGATTCAGCTCATCAAGGTTAGCGGCTTTGATCAGAGCGCTAGTTGGGTCCAGGCCCTCTACGCAGTATTGACCAGCTTTCTTGTGAGCAGCAAAAATTTTACGTTCAGCGGTATTCATCAGTCAGTAATCCTAGTTGGTTTATCTCTTCGTCTCCAGCAAAATAATCAAGGTCTTGTATAGCGTACGAAGTGGCGGGTCCAATTCGAGTGGAGACAACCTGAATATCTGTGATTTTTGTTGTCGTGGTCAGGCTGTATTTCTCTGCAGCCACCTGAACAAGACTAGAAGTAAAGATTGAGGATTGGCTGTCTCTCTCGCTGTCTCCAGTAGCAGGGATCTGCATATGGGCAAGGACATTGTCCAAGTCTCCTGGGCCAGGAAGCATTCCTGCGCGTCGGTGCAAGCAGTACTCGAGTCCTTGACTGTACATTAGAGACTTGAGCTGACCGTTCATCTTCTCGATGTCAGCGGCGTTCATGTCGATTCTTTTCTGTGAGATTGCGTCGAATCCAGGGATGTCCATTAGGAAGGCGCCTGTTCTCCACAGGCGCTCCTTCTTCTGCTCTGGTGGCTCTGATCTGGGAACCACAAATGGAAATACTAGACTGGCCATGAAGTCCTTGTTGTCCAAGCACCGATCGATGTCGAAGTATAGCCTGTAGAAGGTTTCGATGTGGTCCTTCTTGGTTCCCAGTCTCTTGGCGACAAAGTCAGGTGTCGCACCAGCGATCAATAGGCATCTGATGCGGGCGGCAGCTCCTGTGCGATAGTTGTGCTGGATGGCCTCATCAGCATAGAAAAATCTTTTAGTGTCAGCTATATCAAAGCTTACTCCCTGTGTGGTATACGCAAAGTAGCGATGAACCTCTTCGTCATCTTCCCAGTCGGGTAGTTGAAAGCCTCGTCCATGAGCCGCTCTCTCCGCTCCCTCTAAGGCGTTATATTGCAGGACCTGGCGCATTCGCCAGTCAGGATAATAGCTAGAAGACTCCTCTAGTGATCGTGGGAGTCTCTTTAATTGTGGAATTACCTCGTCAGCCATTTATCTGGAACCATACAGTGCCGGATAGCGCTGAGCAAGAGGGTACTGCCGCTTCTTTGCTTCTAGTTTCTTTTGCCTGGCGTGGTTTATCGTCCAGGCCAGCAGTCCACCGGCAGCTAAGCCACCAGCGACCCACCCAGCATAAGGAAGAAGTGATCTTCCTGGAGGCAGAGTCGTTGGCTGGAGTGGAGCCGTATTGATTGGATTAGAGTCTGGACTTGAAAGCTCTGGGGCTGGAGTGGAGGCAGCGGTACTGATCGGCTGGAAGTCGGGGACTCCAGTGAGGGCACGATTTAGATCTGCGTTATCAATGGCATCTTGTTGTGCCTGAGCAGCCTGAAAGAAAGGTGCCTCAACAGGCCCGTCAGTTAGGGCACCCATGATGCTCTGATCTTGTAGAGATGGAGCCGTACTAATCGGCTGGTACTTTCGAAAGCCAGTGAAGGCCTGAAATAGTTTTGCGTCATCAATGGCATCTTGTTGTGCCTGAGCAGCCTGAAAGAAAGGTGCCTCAACAGGCCCGTCAGTTAGGGGGCCTATGATGCTCTGATCTTGTAGAGACGGAGCATCCCGTTTGGTCATCGACGGAAACAATCCATTCCATGCTAGTAATTCTGCTCCTGCGATCGTTTGGGCCGTTCCCTTAGCAAAACCAGGAGAGACAGGGACGGCCTTCTGTAACCAGGAAGCGTTTGGATTGAAGATAGTTGGATTGAAGCTAGTTGGATTGAAGCTAGTTGGTACAGCCAGTTCAGCTTGCCAAGCTTTATCTGCTCCACTGAGGGTTCCAATGCCTTCTCTGGTGAGTGGACCGTCCGCTCCTTTAGCTGGCGAGTTCAAATATCTTGGAGCTGGCAGTTTAGCAATAGCCTTGCTGGAGGCTAAAACTTTAGCAGCCTCCAGCTTAGCCGCCGCCCGCAGCCCGAACCCTGGGAGAAGCTTGTTTCTTCCTGCCACAGCCAGCCTATTCAATCCCATCCTCTTGCCAATAGTACCCAAGCCCAGCATAAGGTTGGTTCCAAGGTGAACCCCATTAAATCCAGCATTCATGAGCTCATCATTAGCCTCATCAGACATCCATCCACGTTCTTTGCCCGCCGCAATATACGCTGGGATGTGCTGCCCTAGTCCTTTGGTCGGCTCAACGAAGCCTTCGTTTAAAAACTCCTTAGTTGATTGAACTGGATGTGCAGCGAATGATTTACCGGCATTCGTGACTCCATTTATAATATAGTCGCCAGCCTGCTGGTTTTTGTCTATTATCCACTGACCTGCGTCCTGATCCATCTTCTTTGCTCTACGGAGGAGTCCACCTACAGCCTTGACGGCATAATCGGGACTCCCCTTAGACGCTTCAAGAACAGCAGCTCTGCTTCCAGGTAAAGGTCTGGTGGGTGTGGCAAGGAAGGAGCCCAGATCCTTGAATGCTCCCAGGTATGACTTGCCTAGATTCTTGGCGGTAGTGTAGTGACGATTGTCGTACTCGTCTCTGATTGCCTGAAGCTGCTTCTGACCCGCAAGTACGCGCTCGGGCGACCTTGCTGGTCGACCCAAGCTGACTACGCCAAGTTCCTCTGCGCGCTTTAACATGACGATTAAGCCCCTACGCCGTTGTGTCGAAAGTTGAAATTGGCGGAAGTTTCGTCAGCTTTTCTCTATCAACCCTACTGGTTGGATCGAACTTAGTTCCGTGATAGTCTTTAAACTGTGTGTTCTTAGCTGATGAGATGGGTTCTGGTTTAGCTGAAATTGGCGGAAGTTTCGTCAGCTTTTCTCTATCAACCCTACTGGTTGGATCGAACTTAGTTCCGTGAAATCTTTTAAACTGAGTATTCATATCAGGCGAGATATCGACTGGCCTGGCTGGCTTACTGGGGCTGATCTTCGCAAGCTCGGGATTGTCACGCTTGAATTCAGCGCCCGACTCTCGTTTGGTTTCCGGTGACAGAAGCGACCTGCCACCCAGTGTCGGCTGAGCAAGCTCTCCTGGAAGTTGAGATACAGCTAGTGCCGCTGGAGGCTCTTCTAGAGCTGGGGCTGAGTCTGGCCTTAGCTCTGGAGGCGTAGCGCGAAGTTCTGGAGGCTTTATGTCTGTCTGCTGAGTTGAATTCAGAATTTTACGATAGCCTCCATGTGGAGTCTTTACGTCAGGACCGAACACGACACCGGCGGGCAGAGGCTTTTCCCCAACAGTTCCACCTGGAACTTGTGTGACTTCTCCCACCCGAGTTTGAATAGGAGGACGGACAGGACCGAAAATAGCATCGCCTTCGCTCTGACTAAGCACTCTCGAGTTTTCAGTTACTCTTGGCGGGGTAAAAACAGTCCTATAGGAGCCCCTATCGCCTGCGTTTTGTTCAGCCAGTGCTCTCAGGTAAGCATCCATCTGAGCATTAGTCTCGTTACCCTTCAGCGCTGCCAATCGCCTAAATCCTGGGCGCGAATTTGCGGGCGGCGTATAATATGTAATTGTCTGCCCTTGCCGGTTTTCCCCTGGAACTGGTCGACCAGGATATGCACTCAGATCGCTGAATGATCTTGCCCAGGGCGTGCGGGGGGTGACAGTTGAAGTAACCACCGATCGCTTGAAAGGGGGCACTTCCGCCTGCTTAAGAAAGCCCTGCATGTAGAGCTCTACTGCAGTCGGCACGATCGTAGCGACCTTTCGCACGCCGCTGCGATAGGCGCTGAAGTAGTCGATGTGTGACATCCCGTTACGGATTGGCACTGGGGGTGAAGTTCCAGCGCGGGGCCGCCGAGGGAGTTGAAACCGAGATACTAGGATTCATATTCTGAGCCGCACTGTTGACGAGTCCAGTAAGCTGAGGAGGAGGATTGAGTTTGTTCTTAGAGAATCCAGGAGTTCCTAGTCTACTGAAGGCAGAGAGCTGACGACCTGGCTTAGGTGGAGCCTTTGGATCGAAAGGAGCGATTGCCTTAGCGAATCTACTGTTCTCCATAAGGATCGGGATGTTTCGATCGACTCCAGCGGCTTCCTCGTAGACTTTAGGATAAATTACTGGAGCAAGCTTACTGCCCATAGAGTCATTGGCCCGGCCATAGGCATCAGAGATCGCATTGCCTGCTGAGGTGGCCGTTGACTTGATCTGGTTGCCAGCTGAGCGAGCCGCTGACAGAACCTTGTCCTGAATTGATGGTTGTGCTGGCGCGGACTGGCGTGCTGCGGCACCATTCATAACAGTATCAGATGCAATATTGATTGGATTCCTGGACTTAGGCGCCCGATATGGACTTGGTCGAAGCGGCGCGCCCAACGCGATGTTTCCTCTATCCTCCTCTGCGAGCTCCTCCTCCCGCTGTCTGCGAGTCAGTGGCTCGGGATCGGGAGCTCGACGGATTCTTTCGACGTCGGTGAGCGTTTGCTGCAACCTCTTCTTTGCCTCTGTATTACTCGCCATATTCCCATAATCCAGCTCAATAGCACTAAGGGGCTCATCCTGAGCTCTCTTATGGAATGCAGCAATGTAGGTGTCAGCGTACGACTGTGGACCTTTACGGCCATTGTAGTAGGCCTCAGTGAAGGATGCGGTCTTGTCGTCATCGTCGTCGTCACCTTTCTTCTTCTTCTTTTTGCTCAAGGCTTTGTAGCCCATGTAGCCAGCGGCTCCAGCAGCAGCGAGTCCAGCACCAGCTAGGAGCCTATTTTTTATGAGCAAATCGAGGATAGTTGGCGCAGGAGCTGGCAGATCAACTCCAGAGGTGAAGGCCAAACCCGTAGTCGGCCTTGCTGCTGTATGCTCAAGAGTAAAGCTACTTGGTCTTGATCCAAGAATCTCTGGAGCAGCACCCTGACTTGGCCTAGACCCCTCAAGAGTAAAGCGACCTGGTTCTGGGAAGGCTTCAGCCTTCTTGCCTAGGGCGGATGGGTCTGGCCTTAGTCCTGGAGGCGTAGCGCGAAGCTGAGGAGTTGGGTCTGGAGGTATGTTTCCCAAAGAGAGTTCAGCGCCAGGTATTCCTGAGGACCTTACTGTCTGTGGGAATCCGGGACGAAGAGCTGGCTGTTCTCCTATACCATTAGTATTATCTATCCCTCCAGGAGCGTTAATGTAAGCAATGCCATTGATGCCATTGTCGTCAATTTGATTGCTGGAAAGATACACTCTGGCTGGCGAAAGACTTGGTAGGAGACTGCGGGAAACAAATGGAGCCTGAAGGCCCAGAGGTTTTGGAGTTAAAACATCTGCATCTCCACCTCGCCCCATCCATCCAGGTACCGAATCGTTCATTTGAGTATCAGGATAATAGCCAAATGGAGGATTACTTATTGCGTCCTCAGCCTTCTTGTTAAGGGTGGCAAGGTAGATTTGGGTGAATTTATTAGACATAGTATTGGTTAGATAAAATTAATAGCGACTTGCGAATGCACTGGTTTGATCAGATGAGCCCTCAACAGTTTTCTGCTTGAGGAACAGAACCAATTTGCCCAACTGGGATAGGTTCTCTTGGAGCAAGTCTTCTAGGGAGGAAAGCTCATCACTTCCATACATATCAGCAAACTTGGCATTTGCCCAGTAGAACATCAATAGGAATCGGGCGCTCGAGTCCATGGCTTTGACAAGATCAGGCAGCCACTTGTCGATCATGGCCGAAGTTCTGCTCGTCTTAAGAATCTGTCCGATCATGGCTGGATCGAATACGTTCTTCGCGTTAGTGTCGGCAGCTCTGGTCAGGAAGTCGACGTCACTCTGTTTGATCTTGTCGTAGTTAGCGATTGCTGGATCTGATCCGTCTGTAATGGGCGGGTTATTGAATGGAATATTTACTTGCTCAGTAACTCTGTACTGCTCAGGGTAGCCCATCTCGTCCATTCCGGCGGAGTTGTCGTAACTAGGGAACGGCATGCCGTCATAGATGGCTGCCATCTTTACCCAGCACTTGGAGGCGCCGTTGTCGTCAGCGCTTTTGAGCAGGCCGTTGGCGTCCTCCTCGGACAAACCGAATCGTCCGACTAGAGTGACTAGAGCGGCGTGCTTGTTAAATGGATGAGTACAACGTGCCATCTTTCCTTTGCCGAGCAGGATGGTGTAGTAACCAGCCTTCTTATCCACAGAGACAGCTTTGATATTCTTGTCCTGGATGGCCTGAGTAAGAACGGAAATATTTCCTGGCTTGAGGCTCAGGACTCTCTTCTCCTTCTCATTGTGCTTCTTGTCAGCGGTCTCTGCGTCATCACTGCTGGTGCAGCAAGATGCATAGAAGTCCTGATTGTTGTCGATTTCCATGATCCTCCAACTGCTTGGCACACAGATGACATCACCAAGTTGAGTAACCTTACCCACGTTTGCGTCTACGATTCGAACTGTTGTTCCGCGAACATGGTTGCTGCTGCGTGGTGGTCCATACACTGGACGACCCTTACGCTGCTCAATCATGCGGCTCTCGAACGTATACAGAGTGTCGACTCGAAGAGCTAGATAGTTGGGGGACTTGTCTTTCGAGCGAACCTCAAAAGGAGCGCTGACCTGACGATTAGGTGAGATAGCAACATAACATTTGTTCATTGTTGCTGACGAGATCTCGCTGAGCTTATTGAAGCTCTTCTCAAACTCTTCGTCGCTCAGTGACTTCTTCGGACGAACGAGGACCTCCTCTGACTTGATCGGCAAATAGAACGCTCCACTAGATGGATCGATGATCGTGCAGCCGTCGACACTCTTGCCTGGCTTGTCTAGCAGGAAGCTGTTGTATCCGATGAAGACGTCTTCAAGCTCTCCATAGGCGTTGATCATCTTGTAGAATCCGCTCTCTGTTGGAGCAGAGAATCTCTCAGTATAATCGTCGGAGAACGTCTCTGACTTCTCTTCCTTGGCACGCTTGTCGATCACGATCAGTTCGCCACGGAAGGCAGCCTGCTTCTGCTCGAGACTGAATAGCTCTGGATGATCCTGTACGTTCTTGAGGGTTGAGAACTCTACTAGAGTGGCAATCTTGGGCAGGGATGGTGATGGACCAGCCTGTGTAATCTTAGGAAATATATTCTTGATAAAAGTGTTGATCTCTCCTGGATTTTGTAGAGATGGCCTATTCGTACTTTTCAGATAGGCGTCTACATTCAACCCTGCTGGATCAGTTAGACCTCTTTTGTAGTCCTTTATTCCAGTAATCACTGCTTGCTCAGTAGCACTATAATCTTTGAATCGTTCTCCGCCTCCCTTTTCATGAAATCCTGGCGTTACCCCCGTTCTGATGTGTTCGGGATTCCCTATCTGTTTCGGAGAAGCTGTATCGCCCTGGACCATTCCATAACCACCAGGCTGTGGTTGTATAGAGTTTTGATATGACTGAACTCCAACCATGGGATTCTTATAGGCTCCAACCAGATCAACAATGTCTGCTTTCTTGAGGGTTGAGAACTCCACTGGAAGAACCTGCACGACAGCAGCAGTCTTGACGACTGGCTCTGGCGGGAAGTCGATCTTTAGCTCGTCGCCTGGGTAGTAGTCGGCCAGCTTAACCAATAGCTCAGGGAAGTCCTGGAGCAGGTGCTGCATGAAGTGTACGCACGCCTCCTTGCCCATCGAGCGCAGTACATTTGGAACATTGAAGGTCGGAGAGGCTGGGCTCATTGCTCTCTGCGGATTCATGAACTCCTCAAAGATACTGTCTAGCTCATCACCGTAAGACGCATACTTGGAGTTGCTGATCTGGGGAGGCTGATTGAAGATCCTAAGAGACTCCGATGGAACACCTGGAAGATTCCTTCCGCCTGGTCTTGGCTCTCCTGGATTGCCTGTCGACCTGGACGTTAGATACTCAACCCACTCCGGAGAGGCGGAAATGAACGTATCGGAGCTTTTGAGGTACAGACAGTCATTGCCCTTGATCTGACCATTAAGGAACAGTACGGGCTGCAGAATCTGCTCTCCTCCAATGTCAAAGCCGAGGATGCCTGCTGCACGGGCTCCGCTACTCTCACCAGCACCCCCTGTTGATACAAGCTCGAAGCCTAGTAAGTATTCCATCAACCCTGGCAGTTTATCTCCCAGACTAGTAATGGCTAGATCCGAAAGGCTGCGCTCAATTTGCGTATTTGGCATAAGTAACTGAATTGTATGGTTGAATAAAGAAAACGTCCAGAATTAACACTTTTGATTTTGACCTCTCTAGGATCGTCCCTCTTGATGTGCCAAGGGACCTTGCAATGGAATCCAGAGACTCTCCACTTTTGTATCGATCAACAATAGTTAAAATTTGATTATTAGAAAATAATCTGCGTGCATTTCATCAGTAGCCTACACGGTTAGGGTCAACTTTGCTTTTCTGACCAAACTCGATGGCGTAGGCCAGCGGCATCATTGGTGAAGTTCCGTGAATATCGGCCTTTGCCTTTCCACTAAGTACCGTGTCCTTCAGGGAGCTGGCGACGTAGCTGCTCGAGAGTTGATCTCCAAGGTCGGTCTTCATGGATCCGTGATCCATCAGTCGAATGTAGCTTGGGTCGAACCCTGCAGGCTTCTTGGAGACTTGAATCTCATTTTCTCCATTGTCCTCCATAACCTTGGCAACATTCGGAGTCACTCTAGTTCCAACTGTAAAGTACAGAGACGGCTTCTGAAGATACTGGCCGTACGACTTAGATGGATGCATAGAGACAGTGTCATCGTGTGGCTGATAAGTGTTCTCCAGCGCAGAGTGATGGACGACCTCATCAGGGAGATAGTCTGTTCGATCAGGGTCGGTCACGGTTGAGTGATTTACCGCTGCTCTAGCAAGAACCTCAATGTTACGCCTATTATCTGGAAGGCCATTATCGATGAATGATTGCCGTAGAGATTTGAGTAGGTGCATCCGTCCCTCTCCGATTCCTTTGTACTTCACTACATCCGCAGGACTGACGACGCCATTTGTCAGAGGATCTCCAGCCTCTAGTCTGCTGCCTGACTTGATGATCAAATTCTGCTGCAGTGGAGCGTAGTGCTTAATGTCTCCAACGTACACATGATGACCGCCTTGTGGTGCTGCTTCAATCTTGGTGACCACTCCATCTTGAGTCGCTACCGGCGCTCCGTCTGGATAAATCTCAGGAGACTGAAGCAGAGCGTTGATAGCCTTGAATCCACCGACTCTCCTCGTCTGGGCTCCGGCAACTCCCGCCTTGTGCTTTGCTGATAGAGCGCCTTGACTTAACGGCTCGCCAATCGCACTAGATGCCGCAAGTCCAACATTGTCCAATAGCGGTGGAAGAGTGCCTCGTTCTCGAACGCCAGAGCATTTGGCGCATAGTCCGCTCTCTGCCTGACAGGTGATGGGCGACCTGACTAGCATGTTTTTGACTCCGTCGTCCTTTATGGCCTTGAGCGTTCGGGCCGTCAGGATGGTCCCTGCAGCGTATCCTCCTGTCGTTCTGGCCAGGAGCGTTCCAATGTTCTCACCATCACCCACCTCTACAGGGATGCCTCGATCTGTACCACAGTCAAGCTTGGTGACAATAAGATCTGAAGCTGCGATAGCTAACTGCTTGCTAGCAAATCCGCTGTCTGCTGTAGCCAACTTAACCGATACAAGTCCGCTCCTTGTTCCATATGCACTGCCGAAGTACTCGGCGCTCTCCAGTCCCTCTGCGTAGTTATGCTTGATGGGAATCGGAATGGGGTTGTCGTTCTGATCCAGAACTAGCCAGTCAGATCCGATGTTGCTAGAGAGCTGTGACTTGTTGCCACGAGCTCCAGAGGCAACCATGTTTGAGAGTCTGTTGCCCTGGGCATACGACGCCTTGAAAATTGCCTCTGGCATCTCTGAGGACAGTTTGCCATAGAGCTTGACCAGCTCATTCTTCTTTGCGGTCTCACTTAGATTGGGATTGCTGAAGATGCTTCTCTCCTGGGCATCTACCTCTGTCATCAGCTTGGTCTTGTCGATGGGACTTCTCAGGTCGTTCAGGGTCAGCGAGCTCTCAGTCTGGAGAGCAGCCCTAGAGCCAAGATTGAGAATGGCGTGAGAGATGTTCTTATAGCGGTCGGGGTCGCCGTCCGCAACACTTTGCAATACTTGTTTAACAGCCTTTGTCTCGATTGGCTTGTTCGGATCAAGTCCCTGACGATGCACCTCTGGAACGATAGAATTAAACATCAACCTACCGATCGTGGTCGTTTGAGGGGCTGGGTCTGGCATGTTGTCCTGATTATAGCTGTAACGGCTTAGATATCAACTATCTTACAGAAGGGCGAGCTTCTCCATCTTCTTGAAAAACTGTTTTACCATTTCCTGCTGAGCCCGCACAAAGGTCTCCTCCTGAGTCTCTCCATTGATGAGCGTCTCCCTTGAATCGTTTGTGATATTGATACCGGCCCTCTGAGCCCAGTAGATAGCTCCATGATTCATTTCGTGTGAGACGATGTCTGGAGTGGCCTTGCTCAGATAGAAGACAATCTGTCCAAGACAAGGCGTGACGAGTCCTTTGGAATCGTAGATCGGCCCATTGAAGCACTGACCCGATGATGCCTCTCTATCAATGACGCCTCTCTCTTCAAAGGTTTTGATTACGCAGTGCTTATGGAATTCTAGCCATGTACGAAAGACCAGCACCTCGAAGTACAATGTCTTGCACTGTGGATGGACGCGAAAAAAGGCCACAGGTGGTTCCTGTGGCCTTTTGAACTTTGGTCTCTTTGATTTCACGACCAGACTATAATCAAGATTTGTTTTCCTGGGAAGTGTATTACCAATTGATTAGATCTTGCTCAAACGAATCAGGCTCAGAGGCGTCGGGCAGATCGATTTCTACTGTCTTATTATCCCACTCTGACTGTGCCTTAATCAGTCTCCAATTCTTAGGAGCATCTTTAGTGAAGCTCTGCAGGCCAATGGACGGCTCCGGAATTTCAGTGATTGGTGTTCGTCCTGACATCCAACAGATGTGATTGAAGACTTCATTCCACAAATAGATCTCCTGTGGATCATGAGGTCGAAGACGATGAGCGATTCCAATTAGAGTAAACTCTAGCTTGCGATTCTTGTAGTGATAGGCGCAGCCTTTGACTTCAAATGCTGAGACCTTTCTAAGACATCTCCATCCCATGCTCTCTATCTGTTCTTTTGTCTGTAGACAGTATTTGAAGTCAAGATCCTCACCTCCACATGGATGGGCTGAATCTGTATTCCAGGCTGCCCTTCGACGGTCAAAGCTGAGAATTGGCAGGATTTGTTCGTGAACCTTGTCAGAGATACGTTCCATAATTACTTCACCCCCAGGTTGAAGCTAAAGGAGGCGACGCAGCCATCCTTGCGGTGATACACGTAAGCCTCAGCAGCGCGTACGTTCCAGTAGCCGTGCTGGTTGTGCCAGGAGTCGGGAGGAGAAAGGGAAGGAATCACTCTGACTCGGACACCGTTCTTCTCGTCCACATCACGGAACCTTACGGAGCGCTTGGTGTGGAAGTGACCAGTGTGGACTTCGCGATAGATCGTTCTGCCCCAGGCGGTAGGATTCTCTGTGGCCATAATCAACGGGAGGTTGTCGGCCTTCTCTTGATTGCCGTGCGTCCACATCACCAGGCAGTCGCCGTACTCGTGGTACTTGCGAGGGGTTGGAGCGTTGTCCACGGTTACATCCTTGCTATTCCGGTACCAAGCGCTGAGTACTTCTCCCAGTCCAAACATGCTCTGCATGTCGTGGTTTCCTGAAACGACAACCACCTTGACTGGCGCTACACCAGAGAGATAGTCGATCGCCTCAACGAGAACTTTGCGAGCCTCAGTCAGGGCTTTCTGCCAGCGACCGTCTGTGTCCACTCTAGTGCCAGAGGTCGTCTCGCTCTCAGAGTTGTCGCTCTGGAGAAAGTCGTTACCCACAGGGAAGACAATCTCGTCGTACTGGAATCCAGCACTTCTCGCTACCAATGCCTTGATGGCATCAATGAACACTTTGCTGGCAATAGCGATGTCGTAGTCAGCACCGCCGGTCTCTTTGGACCAGGCAAGCTTGCCGATGTGGGCATCAGGTAGAGACACGAACAGAGAGTGCTTGTCTCCCTTGACCTTCTCTCTGTTGATCTTGGCGTACTTGGGTGCATGTTTCTTTGCATCCTCAATATATGACTGAACAACCCCCTTGGAGGCGACGTTCTTGGTGTTGCGATTCAGCCACGCCTTGATCTGGAAGAGGGGCTGGACGAGGATGACTCCATCGATCCTGGCTCCTACTTGCCAGCTGTTGGCGATGTAGTGATCTACGGTCCAGTTCTCGAGGTCGATCTTGCAGTGAGCAATGAGTTGATCGAGCGTGCTGATGAGGTGAGACTTAGAAGTGAGGACTCCGCTGTCTCCCTTGTTATCAAACTGCGTGGTGGTGGCTACTTTACCGATGTCTTTAACTTTCATAATTGCTGATTTACTGATTTACTGCGCTGGAGTTGGCCCAAGCTGCAAGATTCTCTTGGGTTTCTTTGGTGAGTTCTCCTGGACAACTGATGTATTTGTTTGATCCCTGTGGCATATGGAGGATGTTGCGTTTGTCTTGCGGGGTGAGGATGAGCATGATGGGATGCTGAATGTCGTCGTAGGTGGTATCGCCGATACGTACTTTCATTGTTTGATCTCCTCCCGTGTTTCGGTGGCTGGCTCTGTCTCCATCCACTTATTGCTTAGTGACTTGAACCAGTTGGGGTAGGCTGCGTATTTGGTACAGTCATGAAACATGTTGCTGATATTCTCCTTGTCCGCTAGTGACAGAATAACCATAAGGGGCTCTTCGTCGCTGTCATGAATGACGTCTCCTACTTTGACTTTCATTGGATAGATAGTGTCTGGGATTGCTTTTTATTCTCAAGCCACGCTTTGAACTCCTGGGGATTCATGCCCTCATAGTAGCAACACGAACACAAATCTCCCCATCCTTTGGGTATTATCTCGACACATCCTTTGCCCTTGCATTGATGTGTACTCATTACTTGACCTCCCCGGATAGATGTTGGATCAATGCCTTGATCGCCTTTTTACTTCCCCACTTATTGAATGTTCCCACCTTATGGATATTATCTTTTAAGGCTGAAGTCATATGTCTAAGAGTAGACGTACCTACTTTAAACATTTTGCTAATCTCTTCTGTTGTATACACCTGGTCACTTGGGAGCTTATCTATCTCCTCACTGATCAAGGTGCGCGGTGCCTGCGTGATCTCCTTTATCTTCATTCCCGCATATTACGCCCTTCCCTTCCTTCCCGCAAGGAGAATTATTTGAACAATTTTAGCCCCGCGTTCAGAGCGATCTTAACAAAGTTTGGATCCTTTGCGTCACAGGTCATGAAGTTCCCCTCATGAGGACCGCTGGGCAGGACGATCAGGAAGTAGATCAGCTTGTTTGCCCCGTCATAGACCAGGATCGTACTAGCGTCCTTGGTGTCAAGAAGTGGAGGTCCTAGTGGACTAGAAGCGACGATGATGCTCATTTTTGTACATTGAGGACATCCTCAAAACAGACTCCTGATACTTTATTTTTGCAGCAACTTTCTACCTTAATCAGCCTGCCTCTTGCAATAATGCTTTTCCATCCGCCATTGCGCGGCTGTTTCATTTATTAAGAAAATGAATAGTAACCCAAGCAAGAAGAGCAAAGATTGCGTTTGCGCCGAGAGTGATTCCAATGATCTTAGCCTTAAAGCTCTCAAGGCTGCTGATGCGCAACCTCAGATCTATCAACTCGTGTTGCTGAGCAAAAGTCAGTTTCACGTCGACAATTTGCGAAGACAGCTCTTTGACCAGAAGCTTAAGTTCGGAAAGGTCTTTCAATACGATTTCCCTCCACTCTCTACGGAGCTCGGCAAGTTCTTCATTTGGAGGAGCCATATTACGGCTGGGCTACTGGGGCTGCGGCTGGATCTACTGGAGCTGCCGCTGGGGCTGGGGCTGGGGCTCCTCCTGTTAGCTGAGAGAGTTGCTGTTCGATCGCATCCATGCGCTCAGCTGGAGATTTCTTCTTGGCTTCTCCTCCTGCTAGTGCAGCTGTAGCTACCTGACTTGGGATCTGCTGGATCATTTGGGCAAGCTGCTCGAGACCAGCCATTACGTCCTCTAGGGTTGCTAGGGGCGGAGCGCCCTGCTCTGGAGGGGCACCGGCTGCAGCTGGATCTGCTGGGGGCTGTGGCGGCGCTTCCTGCGCTTGCTTAGCCTCAAGCTGTTGCTGTACCTGCGGAGAAGGAACGAATCCAACCTTGGTTAGGGCTGCAGCAAAAGTTAGTCCGAAAGGTGATAGTTGAGTCATAGAGATTGATTGGGTAGATTACTAGAGAGTTACTCCTGTTGTAAAGGCGACACAGGGTCGATAGTCACGGTGCCGTCCTTGTTCGTAGTAAATGCCGGGATGGTCGCTAGCCGTGCGTCGATTTTCGCCACTAGATCGTCCCGCTTACCGGTGCAGATCGTGGTGAGAAATACCGTCAGGGCGCGGCTCATTGTAATTAGCTCCGCTGCATCGGTGCCGATTGCCGCCAGCTTGTCGGCAGGGGTGATGTCGCCCTGCGTACTCCAAAGCATACGGACAGCATGGTCCCACTGCTGGAACAACTGCTCGGCGGTATCACGCGGGGTTTCGACGATGTCATCGGTGAGACGCTTTACGCGCTCGGCTTTAGTGACTTCGGGTTGTGGATTCAAGATGCTCATAGTTTTGTTTTATTGGTTGTTAAATTCCTGCGCCAAGTACGTCTAGTGGCCTTTTACCTATTGTGCCGGTAGCAATAACGGGAACGAGAGGCACGATTGAACCCGTGATGGTCATGGCGGTTTCTATCCCCGTCGCGGTGTGAAAAATAGCGTTTCCACTTACAGTACTGGTGCTTAAATGACTGCTAGTACTTTTGGAAACACAGGTTCCAGTGACGATGCCGTTGGTGAAGTTGCGGGTGCTTGACGCAAAAATGCAATCACCGTTAATAGTGCCGTAGTTTCGACCGCTGCTGCTATTAAAAATACAGTTGCCGTTGATAGTGGCTCCGGTTTGGTTGCGACAGCTGCCCCCACTAAAAATGCAATCGCCGTTAATAGTGCCATAATTGTGAGAGCCGCCCCCGTTAAAAATACAGTCCCCGGTAATGGTGCCGCCGCCATTAGTTGACCCGTTACTAAAAATACAGTTACCAACGATAGTGCCGGAATTGGAGCAACCATCTCCGCTAAAAATGCAATTACCTATGATACTAACCTCGTTGTCTGCGTAATTCGCAAGAAAACTTGCCGAACCAACCGTGAGGGTATAATCCGTAGCGGTAAGACGACCCACATCGTCCCATGCAGTAAAGTCGATAAGTGCCGCGATGCTGCGGCTGGCTCCGAAAGTTGTAATGTTGGCCGACGCGCTATTTGTAAGAACCACGATGGCCGCACTGTCATTTGGGAAAGCTCCGGCAGCTACGGTAAGTGCCGCATCCTTGAACCAGTTAGTAGCGGTGGCCCACGCACCGCTGACTCCGCCTTTCCAGTAGAAAATAGCCATAAGGTTTAGTAGTTAAATTCCCGCGATGAGTGCGTCGATAGGCAGCGAGCCTGCCGTTCCGGTGTTGGTGATTGGAACAAGGGGCACGAGCACGCCACTGATGGTGCCGCTGTTACTCATTCCCGTTCCGGTGTGAAATATGGCGTTACCCGTAATGGTGCCGCCGCTGTTGCCGTCGGATGTGCCACTAAAAACACAAGTTCCCACAACAGTTCCGACGTTGTTGCTGCCTCCTGAGTTGAAAATACAATCCCCGGTAATGGTGCCGCCACTGGTGCGGGCATTGAGCCCGCTAAAAATGCAATTACCGGTAATGATGCCTGTAGCATTGCGGACACTGCTTCCACTAAAAAGGCAATCGCCAGTGATGGTTCCTCCGGCACCACCACTTTCTCCACTAAAAATGCAGCCCCCGATGACGGTGCCTAAGTTGCGAACACTGTAGCTGCTCCCATCAAAAATACAACCCCCGGTAACGGTGCCGCCAGTCTGGTTTTTGGAACCAACACCACTGAACGTGCAGCCACCTGTGATTTTGCCCGCACTGTTGCTGCTCGCCCCAAGAAAACTCGCCGAACCAACCGTTAGGGTAAAATCTACGGCCTCAAAACGGTATGTGCCGTCATTCAAGTCGATAAACGCAGCAATGGTGCGGTTGGCTCCGAGAGTTGAGATGTTAGCCTGCGAGCCGCTAGCCGGAATCACCGCAATGTCCGTGCTACCACTTGGAAAAGCGTCGGCAGATATGGTAAGCGCCTCATCCTTGAACCAGTTATACTGGTTGTCCCACGCGTCATAACCCCCCTCATCGCCACCTTTCCAGTAAAAGATAGCCATGCTAAAATCCTCCCACTAAACTAACTAATTTCCAACCGGGAGTTGTGCTGTTAGCAAAATACTTGAAGCCCAACACCCAAATTTTGTTTGCCGTAATAGTCTTGCCCGTCGTGACCATGTCGATCAGCGAGTCACTTGCGGAAGGAGGGGTGCATTTAAGCACAAAGTCACTGGCACCGCCCTTAACCCATAACTCCAATGTCGCTCCATCTGAGCCTCCAGTGATGCTAGAAATTGTCGCCGCCGCACTCATCGTGGCCGATTGTTTTATTCCAGTCGAGAAAGCGATGACGTTAATAACTCCGGTCAGTGCCGCCCGAGCCGTTGGTGCTGTCGGCGTAGCCAAAGCGGCGGCAATGTCGCCTGCCTCTATCGCACGATAGGCAGGTGCGCCTGCTGTCGCCGTTGCGAACAACGCCTGCGTGGCGGTTGCGCTGGTGGCTGCTACTGCGACGGTGCCATTGACGTTAGGGAAGGTGGCTGTCTTTTCGTTGTTGCCTGCTGTGCTGACAAGATAGGTGCGGTTTGCGGCACTGCCAAGGCCGATGCTGCCGTTGCCTGTGGTGTTGATGCTGCCGCCGCCGCCGCTGGTGTTGATGTCTCCGCCAGCGTTAGCACCGGAACCCGATGTGTTGATATTTCCGCCCAAGCTGGTCACGCCGCCTGTTGTTTTAATGTATCCACCCGAATATACTGACCCGCCTGCAGTTGCAGATGTGTCAATATATCCTCCTGAAGTATTCCCTTCAAGGTTGATGTAGGAAACACTGCTTGCCATGCTGACAAATCTAGTGCCGTTAGCCGAGCTACCAATAAAGGTGCCATTGATGGAAGTCGCCGTGGCTGCTCCCAGCTCCGGAGCAACAAACGTCTTGTTTGTGATTCCAGCCAGTGTGTTGGTCTGGTCAAGAATGGTCTTGCCTTCGACGGAGATTACGCCAGCAGAAGCTCTGGAAATCGTCGTGTCGCTTACGTCGCCAAGGTTGATTGAACCAACTCCAATTGCGGTAGTGGTAGATGCTGTGATACCAGAAACAGGGAGCCCAGTGCAGTTTGTTAGCGTGCCGCTTGATGGCGTGCCCAGCACCGGGGTTGTCAACGCGGCGTTTGTGATGGCTGTTCCGCTTGTAAGGGTTGCGGGCAAGTCCCCCGCCGCAATTGCACGATAAGCCGGGAATCCGGTGGCCTGTGCGAACAAGGCTTGTGTGGCGGTTGCGCTGGTGGCTGCTGTCACGACTACGGTGCCTGTGACGTTGGGAAGATCAATGGTCTTGTTGTTGGTGGCGGCATTTCCACGAAAGATAGTGCGCGTTCCAGTAACTCCTAACTCAATGCTGCCAGTGCCATTGGTTGAGATACTGCCTCCGCCAACGCTGGTGGTGATGCTGCCACCACCGTCGTGGGTGTCAATGCTGCCTCCGTTGCCAGCGGTATAAATGTTGCCGCCGTTACTGCTGGTGTCGATGTCTCCGCCGCTGTTGGTGGTGCTGATGTAACCGCCATAAGGGCCGCCCGTGTTAATGTCGCCTTCCATCGTAAGCGTGCCGGAGTTTCCGGATGCCGTGATCGTGATACCATTGATGGAAGTCGCCGTGGCTGCTCCTAGCACCGGAGCGGTCAGCGTCTTGTTTGTTAGCGTTTCCGTTCCTGTCAACGAAGCTAGTGTCAGCGTTCCATTGACTGGATTAGGCAGATTTACAGTGCCGTTTCCTGATCCGGTGCCGGTGAGCGTGGTGCGCGTGCCGGTGACTCCTAGGCCGATGCTACCGGTGCCGCTAGTAATAATACCTCCGCCTCCGTTGGCGGTGTTGATGCTTCCGCCAGTGCCGCTTGTGTTGATGTTACCGCCGCTGCTGTTAGTATTGATGTTGCCGCCGTTAGCACTAGTGTTTATTACTCCACCACTGCTGCTAGTGTTGATACTTCCGGCCATCGTAAGCGTGCCAGAGCCTGCCGCTGTGATCGTGATGCCATTGAGGCTCGTCGCTGTAACTGCCGCAGCCGCAAGTGTTCCCGTGAACGTCGGGCTTGCCGTCATCGCTACGTTGCCAGTGCCGCT